>Ga0193751_1000034_pt1 | contig 118907 bp, 107 predicted proteins | sample L1c2metaG_FD_143050 | JGI IMG/M metagenome (GOLD analysis project Ga0193751, IMG submission 143050) | Soil microbial communities from a riparian zone of the East river system, Colorado, United States - L1c2 | ecosystem: Environmental > Terrestrial > Soil > Riparian zone | place: USA: East... | reverse complement strand
CGCCCGATCGTGGACCATGGTCGCAACCTGCTGCGGAACCGGAAGCGACTCCTTCACCCGGACCGTGGGGTCCGCACCATAGTTAACCAAACGTCGGCGTCGCGCGCTGCGAACAGCGATGAGTCTTGAGATTTTCGGCGAATTTCGCGATCTCGAATTGCAGCTTCTGATCGGGCAGCTGGAATCATCGCTGCGCGGCAGCGGCAAAGATGAGGTCAGGCAAATCGGCTAGTGCCGCGAACCCGAAGTTCGCACAAGTTTGCGGAGCGCCCTGATGCGAACTTCGGAATCAAAAGGGACACTAGCAAATATATAATTCTAGTGCGGTTTTTGGATTTGAAGTTCCTATGCGAGATTCCGACTGGACTGTAGGAACTTCAAATCCACCGCACTAATGGCCTTCGAAGCTGACCAGTGTCCGCACCGGCACGCCGAGTTTTTTGATTTTGTCGGCACCGCCGAGATCCGGCAAATCGATGATGAAGCAGGCAGCCAGGACGTCGGCGCCGAGCTGCTTTAGAAGTTTCACTGCCGCTTCGGCAGTGCCGCCCGTTGCGATGAGATCGTCGACCAGGATAACACGCTCGCCTTTGACCAGCGCGTCCTCGTGCATTTCCATTTCATCGATGCCGTATTCAAGCGAATAGCCCACGCTAACGCGCTTGAAGGGCAGTTTGCCTTTCTTGCGGATCGGCACGAACCCACATGAGACTTGGTGCGCGACGGCACCGCCCAAAATGAAGCCGCGCGCCTCGATGCCGGCAACCTTGTCGATCTTGCCGCCGGCCCATGGCTGCACCAATTCATCTACCGCGCGGCGAAACGCCCGCGCATTGCCCAATAGTGTGGTAATGTCTCGAAACATGATCCCGGGCTTCGGATAGTCCGGGATCGTGCGAATCGCAGCCTTCAGGTCATTTTCAAGCGCGACGCTGGTCATCGCTGGTTGCCTGCCGCCGCTCAGCTTTTGTACTCGGTCGGCGCGCGCGGCTTCTCCAAATCGCGGTCGTCTAGGACGGCATACCACACTCGCTTCTTGGTGAAATAGAGAAGCCCGGTGAATACGATCAGAAACACCATCACCTGAAAGCCCAGTCGCTTGCGCGCATCGAGCGTCGGTTCGGCAGCCCACATCAAGAAGGCCGCGACGTCACGGCCGTATTGATCGACCGTCGGCGGCGTACCGTCGGTATATTCAACCTGCCCGTCGCTCAACGGCTTCGGCATGCCAATGCCATGGCCCGGAAAATATTTGTTGTATTGCCCGCCGGGCGGCAGCACGAAACCGGCAGGAGCATCCTCGTAGCCGTTCACGATGGCGTGGATGTAATCGGGACCGTCCTCTTGGTACATCGTGAAGGCGTCAAAGATGAACCGGGGAAAGCCCCACTCGTAGCTTCGCGCCTTGGCGAGATCGGACATGTCCGGCGGCAGCTTGCCGCCGAGCGCGGCGCGGGCGCTTTGCTCGTTCGGAAACGGCGGCGGAAAGTAGTCGGATATTTTGCCCGGCCGCTTGAACATCTTGCCCTGATCGTTCGGCCCGTCGGTCGCCTGGAAACTTGCCGCAATCGTTGCCGCTTGGGCTTCGCTGAAATCGGGGCCGCCCGGCTCAGCGAGATTGCGGAATGAAAGGAGCTTGATGCCGTGACAGGTAGAGCAGACCTCCTGATAAACCTTAAAGCCGCGCTGCAGCTGGGCCTGGTCGTAGAGACCGAATGGACCCCAGAACGACCAATGCAGGCGGGGCGGCGCATCGGCTTCCTGCGCGAGGGCGGCAACATTAATGCCGCAAAGTGCGCCCGCGAGCGCCAGAGCAAGCGCGAGCCTGTGATGACGCTTCATGCCGGCTCCCCTCACGCGTGCATGCCTGGCGATGGCGCCGAGGCTCCGGCCGGAACGCCGTGCCGCAAGACCGATTCAGAGATCGAATTCGGCAACGGCCTGGTTCTCTCGAACAGCCCCAACAGCGGCAGGATCACGAAGAAGAATGCGAAATAGTAGATGGTGAGAATACGCGCAGCGATCACATAGCCGCCGGTTGGCTCCTGCGAGCCGAGATAACCAAGCCCGACAACTGCGGCGAAGAAAATGAACAAAAACTGCCGATAGAGCGGGCGGTAATTAGCCGATCGCACGCGCGACGTATCGAGCCAAGGCATGAATGCCAGCACGACAATTGAGGCGGCGAGCGCGATTACACCGAGAAGCTTGTTCGGGATGCCGCGCAAGATTGCGTAGAACGGCAGGTAATACCATTCCGGCACAATATGCGTCGGCGTCTGACTCGGGTTCGCCGGAATGTAATTGTCGGAATGGCCGAGATAGTTCGGGATGTAAAAGATGAACCAGGCCAACACGATACAGAATATACCAATGAAGAATGCATCCTTCACCGTGGCGTAAGGCGTAAACGCAACCACATCTTTGTCGACCTTCGGTTCGACGCCGGTCGGATTATTCTGCCCGACCATATGCAGCGCCCAGATGTGCAGCACCACAACGCCGACGATGACGAACGGCAACAGGTAGTGCAGCGAGTAAAACCGATTGAGCGTCGGATTACCGACTGCGAAGCCGCCCCACAACCAGGTGACGATCGAGCTGCCGACCACGGGTATGGCGGAGAACAGATTGGTGATGACGGTTGCCGCCCAGAAGCTCATCTGACCCCACGGCAACACGTAGCCCATAAAGCCGGTAATCACCATCAGCAGAAACAGGATGACGCCGAGAATCCACAATACTTCGCGCGGCTCCTTGTAGGAGCCGTAATACATGCCGCGCGCCATGTGGATGTAGACAGCGACGAAGAAGAACGAAGCCCCGTTGGCGTGGAGGTAGCGTAAGAGCCAGCCGTAATTCACGTCGCGCATGATGGTTTCGACGGAATCGAAGGCAAAATCGACGTGCGGCGTGTAATGCATCGCCAGCACAATGCCGGTGATGATCTGCACGCCGAGCATGAAGGTGAGGATGCCGCCGAAGGTCCACCAATAATTCAAATTTCGTGGGGTGGGATAGGCAATGAAAGACGAATAGGCGAAGCTTGCGATCGGCAGCCGGCGCTCCAGCCATTTCATGAACGCGCTTTGCGGCTCGTAAATCGGGTGTCCGCTCATGCCGATCCTCATTCGCCTTGCCGACTGCCCCGTCCGCGCTGCAGACCGCCCGTCTTAGCCCTGCTCGCAAGCGATGTAGGGAGATGGGTTCTCGGCGGCGGACGGACCGCTCGCCCCCGACCTGGGGAAGGCCCGAGGCATCGCGTTCCGGCGGCGTTCTATTGGCACCCTTGCCGGAACAGCGCAAGTGTGGCTTCGACCGTCGCAACCAGTCACGGGGATTGTGAGTTTTGACCCGCCATGCGCATCGCCCTGTACCAGCCGGATATCCCACAAAATACCGGGACGGTATTGCGCTTATGCGCGTGCCTGGGGATTGAGGCGCACATCATCCAGCCGACGGGCTTTCCCTCTTCCGATCGCGCCTTCCGCCGCGCCGGAATGGATTACCTTGAAGCCGTAGCACTCACCCGGCACGCTTCATGGCGGGATTTCGAAATATGGCGGCAGCTTCGGCCTTGTCGCCTCATCCTATTCACGACCAAAGCGACCCTGTCCTATCTCGACTTCAGCTTTGCCGCCGACGATGTCCTGCTGTTCGGCCGCGAATCGGCTGGCGTATCCGAGGCCGTCCATACCGCCGCGGACGCCCGGCTTTTGATCCCGATGCGGCCGGGCATGCGCTCGCTCAACGTCGCGATCGCCGCCGCGCTCGCTGCCGGGGAAGCGCTGCGGCAGACCGGCGATAATGGCAGCGCGCGACACGCGGCAAGTGACCCATTGCGCGGATGACGCGCGTCAAAAACAGCTAGGCCTCGACGATGTCGCATTCGGGGCGCCCGTGCGATTACAATTGCTCAACATATTGGCTGGTTTTTATGACATTCTGGCGCGTTACGAACGTCGAACCGAAACAGAGCATGAATAGCGCCAAATCCGAACAGCGAAAAGAAAGCGCGCAAACCTGGTTCGAAGCGTTACGCGATCGACTTGTGATGGCCTTGGAAGGAGTGGAAGACGCGCTGCCAGCGGGCGCACCTTTGAGCGATCGCCCGGCGGGACGATTTAAGCGCACGGCGTGGCAACGCACCGACCATACTGGCGCGCAACCGATCTCGGGTTTATCCGAGATCGCTAATGTAAATGCTGGGCCGGCAGGCGCCGGCCCAGGCGGCGGCGGCGTGATGGCAATGATGCAAGGTCGCGTGTTTGAAAAAATCGGCGTCCACGTTTCCACGGTGTTTGGCGAATTCGCCCCGGAATTCCGCAGTGAAATCCCCGGCGCGGCCGACGATCCCCGTTTTCACGCCAGCGGCGTTTCGCTGATCGCCCATCCGCACAATCCGCATGTGCCGGCGGCGCATATGAACACGCGCTTTGTCGTCACGACGAAATCCTGGTTCGGCGGCGGCGCCGACCTCACCCCTGTGCTCGAGCGCCGGCGTAGCCAGGAGGATCCCGACGCAATGGCTTTTCACGGCGCGATGAAGGCCGCTTGCGACGCTCATTCGCGTCTCGCGCCCTACGACAGGTACAAAAAGTGGTGCGACGAGTATTTTTATCTCAAACACCGCGGCGAAATGCGCGGCATCGGCGGCATCTTCTACGATTGGCTCGACAGCGGCGATTTCGCTGCCGATTTTGCCTTCACCCAGGAAGTCGGCCGCGCCTTCCTCGACATCTATCCCGAACTGGTGCGCCGGAACTTCGCCAAGCCATGGAGCAAAGCCGAGCGCGAGGAGCAGCTTATACGGCGCGGCCGCTATGTCGAATTCAACCTGCTCTACGACCGCGGCACGATTTTCGGTTTGCGGACCGGCGGAAATGTCGAATCAATCCTGTCGTCGATGCCGCCGGTGGCGAAATGGCCGTGACGCTAGTCCCTGAGTGCAACGCCAATCATCTGAACGCACCTAAGATCATCATGCTGCCGCCGACAATGACCACCGCATCAAGCATTGCGGTATGGACGTGAACGGGCAGGCGCTCGACGATGAGCTTCGCCAAAAACGTGCAGGGAAATGCGACCACGCCGATCAGCAACGCGATCACGACAACGCTCGTGGTCAGCACGCCGGTGGCTCCGAACACGGCGATCTTGACGATGCCCATGCCAAGCGACACCGCTGCATCGGTTGCAATCACCGCCGCGCCTTCGAGACCCGTCGCCATTAGAAGCGACAGCAAGATGACGCCGGCACCCGTGGTGCCGCCGACCACGATCCCCCAGCCCGCAGCGGCGGCGACATAGGCTTTCTCGCCAAGTTTATGACCGCGACGTTTGAGGATCCGGCGCAGCGGCACGGTGGCGATCAAGGTCAAACCGATCAGGAGCGCCGCGCCGCGGCCGGTCAAGAGCGTATATAACCAGGCGCCCAGGATGCAGGTCGGCAGCGCCGCAATAAGCGCAATGACGGCGCGGCGGGCGTCGAGCGAGCGGCGGAAGGCCGCCACCCGCGCGGTATTGGTGAACATCGCCGAGATCGCGATGATCGGCACCACCGGCGCGGCGCCCACGATCGGCACCAGGACGAGCGGCATCAACGCGCCGGTGCCGTAGCCCGCGACGCCACCGGTGACGGCGGAAACCGCCGCCAGCGCGGCGATCAGTACAAGTTCTGCAAGCGAGACGTCCGGGAGAAGCAAGGCGGATTCAGCCGTTGACTAGAAGCCGTTCAGTCGGGACAACAGACGCCCGCCAAACGGCGGAAGAACTGCAGAGGTGCTAGGCATGGACCTTGGAATCGCCGGCCGCAAGGCAATCGTTTGCGCTTCGAGCCGGGGCCTTGGCTATGCCTGCGCCAAGGCGCTGGCGCAAGCTGGCTGCGAAGTGGTGATCAACGGCCGCAATCAAGAACAGCTTGGCGCCGCGGCCGCTGAACTGAAAAAGACCACCGGCGCCAAGATCGTCGCAGTGACGGCCGATGTGGCGTCGCCCGAGGGCCAGAAGGCTTTATTCGCCGCCTGCCCCGAGCCGGATATTCTGATCAACAACAATGCCGGCCCGCCGCCGCGCGATTTCCGTGAGCTCGACCGGCAGAAGCTGCTCGACGGCGTGACCGCCAACATGGTCGTCGCCATCGAGCTGACGCAGAAAGTGATCGATCCGATGGTCGCCAGAAAATTCGGCCGCATCGTCAACATCACCTCGGGATCGGTAAAAATGCCGCTTGCCGGACTTGATCTTTCATCCGGCGCGCGGGCCGGCCTGACCGCCTTCCTGGCTGGCGTCGCCCGCTCGGTCGCCGCCGCCAACGTCACCATCAATTTCATGCTGCCTGGAGTTTTCGCTACCGACCGGCTACGCACTTACCTCGAGACGATGGCGAAGAAGAAAGGATTGAGCGCCGAGGCCGCCCTTGCCGAGCGCGTTGCGACGGTGCCGGCGCGGCGCGTCGGACAGCCTGACGAATTCGGCGCGACTTGCGCATTCCTGTGCTCGGCCCAGGCCGGCTATATCACCGGACAAAACATTCTCATCGACGGTGGAGCTTTCCCCGGCGCGTTCTAAGAAAACCCGATCTGAAATATCCAACCCCCGCCCCTACCCTTCCCATAACGGGAAGGAAAACAAGTTTGAGGAGACTCCCATGAAGCTCGTCCGTTATGGCGCACCAGGACGCGAAAAGCCCGGCATGCTGGATGCCGAAGGCCGCATCCGCGACCTTTCAAAAATCGTTCCCGATATCGCCGGCGCCGCGCTCTCGCCAGCCAGCCTCAACAAATTGCGCAAGCTCAAACCGGAAAAGCTGCCGCTCGTGCGCGGCAATCCGCACATCGGGCCGTGCGTCGGCAAGGTCGGCAATTTTATCGCCATCGGATTGAATTATTCCGACCATGCCGCCGAAGCCGGCATGCCGATCCCCAAAGAGCCGATCATCTTCAACAAGGCGCCATCGTGCATCTGCGGCCCGAACGACGACACCATGATCCCGAAGGATTCTTCAAAGCTCGACTGGGAGGTCGAACTCGGCATCGTCATCGGCAGCCGTGCGCGCTATTTGAGCAAACAAAACGCGCTCGACGTGGTCGCCGGCTATTGTCTCGCCAATGACGTTTCCGAGCGCGTGTTTCAGATCGAGCGCGCCGGGCAATGGACCAAGGGCAAAGGCTGCGAGACCTTCGGTCCGCTCGGGCCATGGCTCGTCACCAGGGACGAAATCAAGGATCCGCAAAAGCTCGACATGTGGCTCGACGTCAACGGCGAGAAACGCCAGCGCGGCAATACCTCGACGATGATCTTCGATTGCCGCCACATCGTCTGGGCCTGTTCGCAATATTTCCTTATGGAGCCAGGCGATGTCATCATCACCGGCACGCCGCCCGGCGTCGGGCTCGGCATGAAGCCCGAGCCGAAATTCCTCAAGGCCGGCGACGTCGTCACGCTCGGTATCGAGGGCCTGGGCGAGCAGCGGCAGAAGGTCGTGAAGTTCAAGATGTAGAGCTTGCAAGGCGAGCTGCTACAAACTCGTCACCCGCGGGCCTGACCCGCGGGTCTATACTGGCTCTCCACAGGTTCGGCTGCGCAGCGTGGATCGCCGGGTCAAGCCCGGCAATGACGCGCGATGTCATTAATCACCCCTCGCGCGCCTGCAGCACGGCTTCGGTGGAGATGCGCGACCAGGCCGAGACTTTGTCGCGGAACGCGATGTAGGACGCGTGCACTTTGGCCGCGCCTGTGCTTTTGCCGGCGAATTCGGCGAGCACATCCTTGGCCTGTGCGCGCGCGGCGGCGATCAGATCCGCCGGGAATGTGCGCAGCTTTACATTGTCCTGCGTCGTGAGTATGGCGAGCGCTTCAATGTTAAGCCGTTCCATTTCGGCAAGCGCAAAGGAAGCTTCCGCCGCGCAAGCATGCGCCACGATCGCCTGCAGCTCGCGGTCGAGCGTCTGCCATGCTTTGCGCGACACGATGCATTCGCCGGTGCCATTCGGCTTGTTGAAGCCGGGGCTGTAGTAAAGCGGCGCGTAGCGATAGAGCCCGAGCGCAATATCGGATCCCGGACCGACGAATTCGGCGCCGTCGATCAGGCCCGATTGTAGCGAGACCAGAATTTCCCCAGGCGCGGTGGTCTGCGGAATGCCGCCGAGGCGGCGATAGACTTCCCCGCCAAGACCGAGCGAGCGGATTTTCAGCCCGCGCACATCGTCACGACTTTTGATCTCGCGACGAAACCAGCCGCCCATGCATGTGCCAGTGTTGCCGGCCATGAACGGTTTCACGCCGAACGGGGCATAGAGCTCATCCCATAGCGCCTGACCGCCACCGGCATCGATCCAGGCGACATGTTCGTTCGGCAGGAGCCCGAACGGCACGGTTGTAAAGAAGGCGGCGGCCGGCTCCTTGCCCTGCCAGTAGAATGCGGCGGTATGCCCCATCTCGGCGACGCCGGAACCGACCGCGTCGAGCACTTCCAAAGCCGGTACCACCTCGCCTGCCGCCGAGACGGTGATTTCAAGCCGGCCGCCGGACAGTGTGGCGATCCGCTCGGCGACCCGCTCCGCCGACATGCCGGGCCCCGGCAGGCGCTTCGGCCACGAGGTGATCAAGCGCCAGCGCAACTTGCCGCTCTGCGCCAGCGCCGGAGCAGCGATCGCGCTGGCGAGCCCGAGCGTAGCTCCGCGCGCCACATTGCGGCGTGTGACCTTGGTCATTGCTGGCACCTTTCGCTCGACCATACGCTTAACCTGCGTCTGTATGTCTTATGACAGTCAATCGGTCCATCGTGGAGTGGCACCGAAGCGCTTGCGCTGACACGATTTTTCCGACAGAGGTGATGCCGTAGGAATCCGCGCGGGGAGGATCGAATGGGAGCGAATTTCGGCATCGCCGGGATGGATTGGCAGCAGCGGGTCAACTGGGACCGACTGCGAAAATACCGTACCGAGCGAGCTCGCGCGATGATGAAAAAGCACGGTCTCGGCGCGCTCCTGTGCATGTACGACGAAAATGTCCGCTATCTCACCGGCACCCTGACGCCCGGCTGGAACAGGCTCAAGCCCGGCCTGCGCTATGCGATGCTGTGCGGCGACGGCGCGCCCATTCTGTTCGAGCAGGGCGACCTCGGTTTCCAGATCGAACGTCATTCGCCCTGGATTCCGAAAGAAAACGTGCGGCATTCATTCGCGTGGATCAAAGGCGCGGCCGGCCCGGCGTCGACGCAACAGGTGACGAAGTTCACCAAAGCAGTGCTGCAGGCGATGCGGGAGAACGGCGTCGCCGGGCAAAAGCTCGGCGTCGATTTCATCGACATCAACATGATCAACATTTTCAAGGACAACAACATTAACTGGACCGACGGCATGAGCGCAATGATGGAAGCGCGCGCCGTCAAGAACGAGGACGAGCAGGAATGCTTCCGCATCGTCGGCGCGATCGGCGACGCCACGCACTGGGAATGCATGAAATTTTTGCGGCCCGGGATCACCGAAAACCAGGTGACGGCACACCTGATGCAATATCTCTACAACATTCCCGGGATGGAGGACGTCGAAGACGTCATCGTCTCGTCTGGCCCGAACACCTGGCCGAACTGGCGCAACTTCTCTGACCGGATCATCCAGCCCGGCGATATCGTGTTCATGGATTTGGCGGCACTGACCTGGAACGGCTACAAATCCTGTTACTACCGCACCTATTGCGTCGGCAAAGAGCCGAGCCAGGAACAGAAAGAGACCTACGAAATCGCGCTCAAATGGCTTTACGATTCCATCGGCGCGGTGAAGGCCGGCGCAACCACGCGCGACATCGCGCTCAAATGGCCCTCGGCGATGGAAACCTGGGGCTATGAGGATGAGGACCAAGCGGCTGCCAATCTATGGGGGCACGGCCTTGGCTTAGCCCAATATGATCCACCGGTCATTTCGCGTATCTGGTCGCTCGATCATCCGGTCGAAATAAAACAGGGAATGACTTTCGCGCTCGAAACGCAGCACGGAAAAAAATTCCGCTATGGTGTGCGGATCGAGGAAATGCTGATCGTGCACAAAGATTCCATCGAGATCGTCTCCAACTTTCCGGTGAAGCAGATTACGGTTGTCGATCCACTGCCTGGCTACGGCGACCACGTCAGATGACCTCGGCTAGCCGAGGTCATCCCCGGGCCGCGCCGAAGGCACGTGACCCGGGGATCCACGACTTAAAATGCAGATGAGAAGACGTGGATGGCCGGGACAAGTCCGGCCATGACGATAACAAAGCTGCAGGACGGTGAATGAGCGCAGTCATTCTTCCCCTCGCCGCCGCTGATCGCACCGACACAAATCGTGTCGGTCCTAAAGCAGCGAATCTGGCGGCGCTGGCGCGCGCTGGATTGCCAACGCCGGGAGGGTTTTGCATTACCGCAGACGCATATCGGCGGCAGATCGAGCATCTCGGCCTCGCCGCCGCCATCAGCGAATACGACCATGCCGATCAGCCGGCGCAACGCCGGCTCGCCGTGGAAATTCGCCTGCAGCTTTATCAGAGTGAGCTCGCGCCCGATCTAGTTCCTGACGTCCTCGCGGCGTGGCGGACGGAGCGGAAACCTGCCGCGGTGCGTTCTTCGGCATTAATCGAAGATCGCGCCGATGCGAATTTTGCCGGCCAATTCGAAAGCTTTCTCGGCGTTAGAGAAGACGCCGAATTCCTGATCGCGCTTCGCGCCTGTTGGGCGGCGTTGTGGACCACGAATGCCCGCCGTTCGATGGCGCAGCATGAGCAAAGCCCAGCCGGCACGGCCATGGCCGTGCTGGTCCAACCGCTCGTCGCCGCGCGTGCCTCCGGCGGCGGCTTGAGCGAGACTGCGGACGGCCAGATGCTCATCAGCGCCACTTGGGGCTTGGGCTCCACGATTGCACAGGGCGAAGTGGTGCCGGATCGCATCGTGCTCAGCCGTCAGGGATTCGTCCGATCGAACGACGCGGGCCGCAAGCATCACCGCGAAATCTGCACCCACAAGGGCGGAAACGGCGCGGGAACTTCGCCGCAAGCGGTGCCCGCGGCGCTCGTTGGGGTGCCCTGTCTCCAAGCCGGCGAGGCCACGGCACTCGGGCGGCTGATGCGCAAAGCTGAAAGCGTGCTCGGCATGGCGATCGAGATCGAGTGGGCGCTCGATGAGCGCGGCTTTCAATTACTGCAGGCCCGTCCGCTCCACATGCGCCCCGCGCAAGTACCGGACGAAATCTGGCTCAAACATCCCGGTCTCAATGGCCACCCTGCCGGGATCGGTTGGGGCTCGGGCCGCGCCGTCGTGGTGAACTGCGAATGCGAACTTACCCGCGTGGCGCCGGGCGACATCCTGGTGACTCGCGTTGCCGGCCCGGCGCTCAGCCATATCCTGCCGCGCGTCGGCGGCCTCGTCGCCGAGCTTGGCGGCTCGACTTCGCATCTGGCCTCGCTGGCGCGCGAACGCGGCATTCCGATGGTGCTTGGCGTGCTTGACGCGACGCGCCGGATTCCCGACGGCGCGCAGGTTGCCGTCGATGGCGTCGCCGGCGTCGTGCGGTGGCTCGCCTGATGTGGACACGGCAGCGGCGACCGCGAATATTCGCTACCCAGCCGGCCTCCGAACGGGCGCTCAAGCGTTTGCGCTCAGTGGCGAAGGTCACAGTGTTTCCCGACGCCAGCCGGATCATTGCCAAGCGCACGCTGATCGAGGCGGTGCGCCGGACTGATATCTTATTTTGTCTTCTCCACGACACCATCGATCGCGCGGTGATCGCGGCCAATCCGGATTTGCGGATGATCGCCGCGCAATCAATCACGCCGTCGAATATCGACGTGGCAGCAGCAACCGCGCGCCGCATTCCGGTGACCGTTACGGCGCCGGTCACCACCGAAGCGACCGCCGATCTGAATTTCGGACTGATGCTGGCAGTGGCGCGCCGGATCGTGGAAGGCGACCGCGCGGCGCGCGCCGGGAAATTTCCCGGCGGCCAATCGGCGCATCTGATGGGCTCCTATGTGTGGGGCAAGACGATCGGGCTCATCGGCGGCGGCGGCTTGATTGGCAAGGCGGTAGCGCGCCGCGCGCACGGTTTTTCGATGCGGGTGCTGTATTGGACGCCACGACGCAAATCGCACAGCGAAGAGCACGAGGCCGGTTTGACCTATGCGCCGTTGGAGGAATTGCTGCGCGAATCCGATTTCGTATCGGTGCATTCACCGCTCAACGCCGAGACCCGGCATCAAATCGGCGCGCGCGAATTGCGGCTGATGAAGCGAAGCGCGTTTCTCATCAACACCGCGCGGGGTGCAATCGTCGACGAGGCAGCGCTCGTTCGCGCCCTGCAGACTAAGCAGATCGCCGGCGCCGGGCTTGACGTTTTCGAGCACGAGCCAAAAGTCGACAAGCGCTTGCGGGCAATGTCCAATGTCGTGCTGACACCGCATCTCGGCAGCGCCACGCCGGAAGTGCGCGAGGAGATGGCAAAAATCGTAGTCGATAATATTCTCGCCTTCCTGGAAGGGCGCAAATTGCCGAACTGCGTCAATCCGCAGGTGTTTGCGTTGTAACCGTGCCGAGTGTTTCATGGCTCGAACCATCATTGCCATCACCGACAGTCCATTCCCCGCGCTCGAGCCGGCGAAAAAAGCGTTGGCACGGCTTGATCCAGAATACCGCATGGCGGCGAGCCCCGCGGCCGACGACATCCTGGCCGTCGCGCGCGACGCCGATGCCATACTCGTCACCTATGCCAAGCTTCCCGGCGAGCTCTTACGGCAATTGACGCGTTGCAAGGCCATCGGCCGCTTCGGGCTCGGTGTCGACAACATCGACTTGCCGGCAGCCAAAGCGCTCGGCATCGCCGTCAACTATGTGCCGGATTACTGCCTGCGCGAAGTATCGGACCATGCCATGGCGCTCGTTCTTGCGCTCGCGCGCAAAATAACTTTGGCCAACAAACTTGTGCAATCCGGCCGCTGGGAAGTAGCGCCGATCGTGCCGCTGCGCCGCCTCGATGGCCAAATCCTGGGCCTCGTTGGCTTCGGCAATATCCCGCGCATGCTTGCGCCCAAAGCCAAAGCGTTTGGATTCAACGTCCTCGCCCACGATCCATACGTCGCGAAGGATGCGTTCGCCGCCGCCGGCGTCGAGGGCGTGAGTTTCGATGATCTGCTCGCGCGTTCCGACTTCATTTCGGTGCACGCGCCACTATTGCCGGCGACGCGCGGGCTGATGAACGCCGCCGCACTCGCCAAGATGAAAAAGGGCGCGTTTCTCATTAATACGGCGCGCGGGCCTTTGGTCGATGAGGCGGCGCTGATCGCTGCGCTCGATTCCGCTCAGCTTGGCGGCGCCGCGCTCGACGTCGTCACAGCCGAACCATTGCCGAAGGATTCGCCGCTTCTTGGCCGCGACAACGTTATCCTGACGCCGCATACCGCATTCTACTCGGTCGAGGCGTTGGAAGAGTTGCAGACCAAATGCGCAAGCGATGTCGCCCGCGTGCTCTCCGGCGAAAACGCGATCTATCCGATCAGCGCTTAGAATTATCTCCGTCACCCTGAGGTGCTCGGCGCGAAGCGTCGAGCCTCGAAGGGCGACGCTGGGAGCGCTCATCCTTCGAGGCTCACTTCGCTCGCTCCTCAGGATGACGGACTGCAGGAGTCAACGACGGGATCACTCCGCGGTCCAGCCGCCGTCCAGTACGAGCGCGGAACCAGTCATCAGCGACGACGCATCGGAGGCGAGGAACACGATCGCGCCGGTGATCTCGTCAAGCTGACCGAGGCGGCCAAGCTTGATCTTCGCCAGTACCTCGTCGCGGAACGCCTTGTTTTCGAAGAACGGCCGCGTCATTGGCGTTTCGAGAAAGGTCGGTCCGAGGCTGTTGACGCGGATATTATGCGGCGCGAGCTCGATCGCCATGGCCTTGGTGAAGCCCTCCATGGCGTGTTTCGATGCGCAATAGACCGCGCGGCGCGCGGCGCCGACATGGCCCATCTGCGATGACACGTTGACGATCGAACCCGGTAGTTTCGCTTCGATCAACCGCAGCGCCACGGCCTGCGCCACGAAGAACGCGGCGCGGACATTGAGCGCAAAGATCGCGTCGAAATCCTCGACCGTGACGTCCGCCAGATAAGCCGGCCGGTTCATGCCGGCATTATTGACGAGAATCGCAAAGGGCTCGGCCTGCGCTATCGCGTTGCGCATCGCCTCGATATCGGTCACGTCCAGCACCAATGCATCGGCATGGTCGCCGCGTGCGCGGATTGCGGCAGCGGCATCCTCGATCTCGGATTTGGTGCGCGCGGCAAGCGTCACATGCGCCCCGGCCGCGGCGAGCGCAGAGGCTGCCGCGAGCCCAATGCCGCGGCCGCCGCCGGTGACCAGCGCGCGCTTGCCGTCGAGGCGGAAGGAAGGAGTCTTGGCGAGATCGATTGGCATTGTGCTTGCCGCCGCTCCTCCTTCTCCCCGCAAGCGGGGAGAAGGTCGGGATGAGGGGGCGTTGCCGCCAGATTCAGAATCGCGGAGCCCCCTCACCCTCGCTCCGTTCGACCTCTCCCCGCGCGCGGGGAGAGGTGAAATCTATCACTCCGCCGCCTGCGCATAAGGGACATTGCGGCCGCCGTAACGGCGCACGCGGATATTGGCTTGTTCGGCGTGGGCGACAAAACCTTCGAGCATACACAGCCGCGAACAATATTCGCCGATCATTGTGCTCGCCTCGTCGGTGAGCACTTTCTGATAGGTGCAGGTTTTCAAAAATTTGCCTACCCATAGCCCGCCGGTGTAGCGCGCCGCTTTCTTGGTCGGCAGCGTATGGTTGGTGCCGATGACCTTGTCGCCATAGGCGACATTGGTGCGCGGGCCGAGAAACAGCGAGCCGTAATTTTTCATATTGTTGAGAAAGTAATCGGGATCGCGCGTCATCACCTGGACATGCTCTGAGGCCACGCGATCGGCCTCGCGCACCATTTCCGCCTCGTCGTCGCAAACGATCACCTCGCCGAAATCGGCCCACGCCTTGCCGGCGGTATCGGCAGTCGGCAGGATGGCAAGCAGCCGCTCGATTTCTTTCATTGTTTCGCGCGCCAGCTTTTCCGAATTGGTGATCAGGATCGCCGGCGAGGTCGGCCCATGCTCGGCTTGGCCGAGCAGATCGGTGGCGCAGATTTCGCCGTCGACCGTCTCGTCGGCGATGATGAGCGTCTCGGTGGGTCCGGCGAGTAGATCGATGCCGACACGGCCGAACAGCTGCCGCTTCGCTTCGGCGACATAGGCGTTTCCCGGCCCAACAATCATATCGACGGCGCGGATGGTCTCGGTGCCGAGCGCCATCGCGGCGACCGCCTGCACGCCACCGAGCACGAAGATCTCATCGGCGCCGCCAAAGTGCATCGCCGCGACGATGGCGGGGTGCGGACCGCCCTTGAACGGCGGTGCGCAAGCGATGATGTGCTTCACGCCGGCGATGCGCGCGGTGACGATCGACATATGCGCGGACGCGACCATCGGATAGCGGCCGCCCGGCACATAGCAACCGATCGAATTCACCGGGATGTGCTTGTGACCGAGCACGACGCCGGGCAGCGTCTCGATTTCGAGATCGCGCAAGGTCTCCTTCTGCTTCTGGGCGAAGTTGCGGACCTGGGCCTGGGCGAACTTGATGTCGTCGAGATCGCGCTTGCGTACCTGGCCGATAGCACGCTCGATTTCATCAGGCGTGAGCTTGAACGAGGGCGGCGACCAATTGTCGAACTTTTGCGACAGGTCGCGCACCGCCGCGTCCTTGCGCGCATCGATCTCGGCAAGGATTTGCTCGACCGTTTCGCGGACCTTGGCGTCGGCAGCCTTGATCGCGCTCGCGTCCATTCCACGCTTGAGGTGCTTGGCCACGGGCTCCTCCTTAACACTTACTGGCATGGCCGCGCCGGCGGCCGGCCACGCCTTTTCGCTCTATTTAATCGCCTGCGGATTGATCGGCGAGCCGGTGGCGCCGGTGATGATGAGCGGGGCGCCGCAAAAGAAAAACTCATAGACGCCGTCCTCGGCGCAGTCCTCGGCGAGTTCCTTGAGGTAGAAAATCTCGCCCATGCAAAGTCCCATCGCCGGTATGACGACCCAGTGCCACGGCTGGTTGGCTTCCTTGGTCTCGTTCGGGCGGACTTCGACGCCCCAAGTATCGGTGCAGATCGCGGCGATCTGTTTGTCCTGGCACCAATAGCAATTTTCGAACTTCACTCCAGGCGCATCGCCGCCGGCATAGCCGCCCCAGTCTTTTTCGGCGAGGCAGCGCTCCATCTGGCCGGTCCGAATGATGACGAAATCGCCGCGCCCAATCGAGACATTCTGGTCCTTGGCGCATTTGTCGAGTTCGTCGTTGGAAATGCTCTCGCCATCGGCCATCCACTTGACGCCGCGATAACGCGCAATGTCGATGAGCACGCCGCGCCCGATCATTTTGTTCTTGGAATGCTCGATGCCGAGCACGTTGAGGCCCTTGGAATCGATCAGCTTGGCGTCGTAGCCGTTATAGGCTTTGTCCTCGTAGAAGATGTGACCCAGCGCGTCCCAATGCGTGGCGCCCTGCACACATAACATCAGCGTATCGTCGGCGTAACGGATCTTGTTCCAATCCTGCCGCTCGGCGATGGCATCGGTGCCGGTCGCCAGCATCTGATGGATCGGATTGAAGCGGCCGCCGAACAAACCGGTCTGCGGCCCATTGGCGTCGAGCGGAATGCCGAGCGCAAATACTTTGCCGGTGCGAATGAGGCTCGCGGCTTTGACGATATCCTGCGGCGTGACGTGGTTGAGCGTGCCGATTTGGTCGTCTTTTCCCCAGCGGCCCCAATTCCTGAGCTTCTGCGAAGCTTCTGCGATTGCCTTTCGATCGACCTTGATGTCCATTCTTCCCCCCGGTCTCATCATCGTTCCCGCAGCGGTCACAGTGCCGCTTTTGGGGTCCTTAGTGTGACACAAATGCTTTGCGCGGTGCGCAGAATATTAACCGCAACTTAGAACGAGGAAACTGGCGCATGAAGCTTTTGAGTTTCGCGGCCGACGGCAAGGAATGGTTTGGAGCGGCGCGCGATGACGGCGTGATTACGCTCAACGACAAAATCGGACAGCCGAACCTGCGCGCGGCGCTCGCCGCCGGCGCTATCGAAACCATGCGCAGGGTCGCGCAAGACGCCGCCGCGCCCGATCGCAAGCTCAGCGAAATAAGATTCCTGCCGGTGATCCCGCGCCGAATGAAAATTCTCTGTGCCGGCATCAATTATCGCTCGCATGCGACCGAGATGGGGCGCGACTTGCCAAAGCAGCCGAGCATGTTCATTCGCTTGGCCGATACTTTGGTCGGCCATGACGGCCAACTGATCCGGCCCAAGGTCTCGGACAATTTCGATTTCGAGGGCGAGCTTGCGCTAGTGATCGGCAAAGGCGGACGTCACATTCCGCTCGACCGTGCGCTCGAGCACGTCGCCGGCTACACATGCTTCCTTGATGGCAGCGTACGCGACTATCAGAAATTCTCCGTGACGTCGGGCAAGAATTTCCCCGGCACCGGGCCGTTCGGACCTTGGCTGGTTACGACCGACGAAATTCCGAACCCGAGTCGCCTTACTTTGGTGACGCGCCTTAACGGCAACGAGGTCCAGCGCTCGCCGACCGACCTTTTGATCTATTCGATCCCGCAGATTATCGCGTTTTGCTCGGATTTCACCGCGCTCGCGCCGGGCGATGTCATTTCCACCGGAACGCCGGAAGGCGTCGGTCACAGCCGCAAGCCGCCGCTATGGATGAAACGAGGCGACACGCTCGAGGTCGAGATCAGTGGAATTGGCGTATTACGCGCCCATGTCGCGGATGAGCGAAGCTGAAGGGCTATTCCTTATCGTTCCGCTCGACCGGCGTGTTCATCGCCACATCGCTGCGCCGCTGATTGCTGGTTTCGCGGCCGAGCGCGAAATAATCGCTGGCGGCGGCCATGCGTGCCTGCCGATCGAGATCGGCCGGCCAATAGCCGAGATCATAACCATGCCACGGATTTTCCGGCTTGAGCGGCGGCAAGCCAAGCCGCTCCCAGATCATCTTGGCGTGCTCCATGAATTCGCGCTTGGGCAATGCGACCGGGGCGTAAGTCCCTTTTAACGTCGCATTGATGAGAACGGCCGCAGTCTCACCGTCGTCGCGCGGGCCGCGCGGGCCGTGGCCCGGATGTTTGTGCGGCACGACCAGAAGATCTTGTTGCGGCTGGCAACGATATGACATCGCCCAAAAGAGCGCGTCGGCATTGTGCGGATCGATGTCTTCGTCGACGGCAATGATCCATTTGCCGGCGAAACGGTGCAGCGTAGATGCGCCGTTAAGCGCGCGCCAGATTTCGGTTTCCGGGGCGCCGCGCACGAACTGGATGCCGATCACTGCGTAGAGGCTGGTCAGCGGCTCGTGCATGGCGACCCGCTTGACCGCGTTGATGCCCAGCACCGATTGGAGATGATGCAAATATAGCGGTTCCATGGCGACGCGGCGGATCACGCTGGATTCGCTCGGCGTGACCTGGCTGATGAACGAGGTCAGAATGGCGTTCCGCCGCCGCGTGATCGCGGTAACGTTCATGAAGGCATTGTATTCCTGCAGATTGACGTAGCCGTGCGATTCCCCGAATGGCGCTTCGGGCTCGAGGAATTCGGTATCGATCAATCCCTCGATCACGATCTCGGCTTCGGCGGGAATCAAAAGATCGACTGTCTTCGCAGCCACCACATTGATCGGCGCGCCAGCAAGGCCGCCCGCGACCGCCAGCTCATCGAGATCCTCCGGCAGTTTCTGAACCGCGGCGTAGGAAATAAGCGGCGGACAGCCGACCACCACTGCGCAGGGCAGTGGTTCGCCGCGCGCCTTGTATTTGAGCCAATGGCTGTAAATACCGGCGCGTAGTTCAACCGATGGATTCATGCCGAGCCGCCGCGGCGCTTTGATCTGACCGCGGTAATTACCGACATTCTGCCGGCCGCTATCCGGATCTTTGGTGATGTAATGGCCGGCGGAGAGATAAGGCGCGTTGTCGAAGCCCGGCGTCGAAATCGGCACCGGCAGTCCATCGAGCCCAGCGCGAGCGGCGTCGAGGGCATCGCCGATCACGCAGATTTCCTGGCACGGCGCATCCGTCAAGACACGCGGCACGATTGGCGCCGCCAGCGCTTTCACCCAGGCGGGGCCGATTTCGTCAAGCGGCCGGCCGAAGCCGATGCGGTAAACTTCCGCAGTAGCGGCGAGACCGGCGACCAGCACGGCGATATCGTAGCGCGCGCCTTTGCCGTCGGTCGGCTGCGTGAACAAAAATGCCCGCCGATCGCGCTCGCCAATACCGCCGCGATATTGCCAGCGGACCAGCGGATGCATTTCGGTATCTTTGTTGATCGGCTCGTCGACAATGGTCAGGAGCCCGGCGCGGTGCAGTGCCAGGACATGCTCGTGTAGATCGCGATAGCCGCGCTCGGATTGTCGTTCGCTGCGGTAGCGTTCGAGCACACGCGGAATTTCGCCGGACAGCGTCATCGCCGTTGGTCAGCGCGCCTGCGCCAGCCTGGACATCAGCCAAGCTCCGGCAGCGAAGGCGCCGGCATCGCGATCGAAATATCCGATCACCTGCAGGCCAAGCGGCATATCGTTGACTTCGAAAAGCGGCAGCGACAGCGCGGGGACGCCCAGCAGCGAAGCCGGCACCGCGAATTCCGGATTGCCGGTTGAGCCGAGTCCCTCCGGCGCATGATTCGGCGCCGCGAGCGCGATGCAGGCGTCACAGGTGGCGGCAAGCTCGGCATGCACCGCGCGCACGCGGGCGCGCTCTCTGAGGTCGGCGCGATGATCCGCAAGCGTCATGTCCTCATATCTTTGCGCGCGATCTAAAATGCTCCGGCTCAATGCGGCGGCATCGCGCTCACGCATGGTGCGAATGAACCAGCGCGTTTCCCAACCGTTGCAGCGGTGCGAAAGCTCCATCGCATTGACCAGGTCGGTTTCGAGCGCCGCGACCTTATCGTCGTTGTGACGCGTGCGGATTTCGATCCCGGCGGATTTCAACCGCATCACGCATTCGCCGAGCCGCTGCTTGGCGCCGACCGAGGCTGCGTCCCACCCGACGGTTTCGAGCACCGCGAGGCGGCGCGGTTTCTCGGCAGGCGGAATCGTCTCCGGCCCTTGCAGGCCCGGCGTGCCGGCATCGCCGCCGACACGCGCAACGATTTCGCGCGCGACTTGCCAGGCGTCCTGCAGCGATGCGGCCAAAATGCCGGTGCAGCTTTGACTTTGATAGTCGTGGCTGCCCTCGCGATTGATCGCGTTGACGCTTGGCTTGAAACCGACACAGCCGCAGAAGCTCGCGGGGCGGATAACCGAACCGATCACCTGCGTGCCGAGCGCCGCGCCGACGATGCCGACGGCAACCGCCGCGGCTGATCCGCTCGACGAGCCGCCCGGCGTGTGCGCGGTGTTCCAGGGATTGCGCGTGCCGCGCGGCTCGGACGCGGCAAATTCGGTGGTCACAGTCTTGCCGATAATCACGGCACCGGCATCGCGCAGCGCCCGCACGCTCGCTGCATCTTTCTCCGACCGCCAGCCGAGAAAAAGCGGCGAACCCATCTGCGTCGGCATGTCGAAGGTTTCGATCACATCCTTGATGCCGATCGGCATGCCGTCGATCGGCGACAATGGCCGTCCGGCGCGCCAGCGCTCGGTGGCGCGATCGGCCGCAGCACGCGCATCCGGCAGATTGGTGCAGACAAATGCGCCGATGCGCGGTTCCCAGCTTTCGAGCAATTCCAGCGAGCGTTCCAGAAATTGCCGCGGCGTGGCGTTCCCGGCGGCGAAATTTCGAGTGGCCGCGAGGTAGGATCGCATCGCGGGCTTGGTCTGCTCGCGTATTCTCGTCCCGTCGCTGGCGATCGCGTGTTCCAGGTCGCGGCTCACGTTATTTCTTGCTCTCGTCGTAGTAGTGAATTTCGTAAAGCAGACAGCCGCGATCTGACTTGAATGGCCCATGATAAACGCCGGGCGGCCGGCACGCATAGGTGGGCGCCTCGAACGGCTCCCCGCCCCTGCCCGCGGCATCGTTGCCGACGATCAAGTCGCCGGAAACCAGATAAACTTCCTCCCAGTGGTCGTGCACGAACGGCGCCGTGGTGTAGACCCCGGCAGCAATCCGCAACAGCCGCGTCCGGCTGCCCATCTTGCGCGTCTCATCCAAGTCGCTGGCCAAGATCTTTTGCTCGATGCCGGCCGGATAGCCCGGCGGGGTCGCCCAGCCTTTGTTCATGTCGATCTTGTGGAACTCGAGATGCGGTTTGTTCATTGGCATATTTTGGCTTTCCTATTTCGAGCGCTCGGCTGCGACGTCCGTAATCCGCAATGTGGTTGTCGAAGCCGTCGCGGGCCGATACCGGCAATCACGGCGCGATCGATCTCAACATTGCGGCGCGTGAGCCTGGTTTGCGCTGAAATACGGGTCGCGGGACACACGCGGATACTGCAATCCTCCCGTCGATCTTGATCGCGCGAACGAGCGGTGCCGCGCGAGTTTGGCCCGTTGCAATGGCTTATCGCGCATTGTACATGGGGTGCAAGCCTAAGCAACCGAGCGACAATTTCGCCGCGTCGGGCAACGTCGCGTCGCGATACGCCGCGAACCCCTGGTTGGTCGAGAACGAGACTTTGGGACCGCAAGTGAGACTGCAAGTGAGACTGCAAGTGAGACTGCAAGCGGGACTGCAAGAGCGCCGTCATGCATGAGATCACCGGCCAGGTTCATTGGCATGAGCCATCGGGCTTCAAGCGCGCCGGCTTTGGCAAATTCGGCCGGCCGAAGACTCCATACGATCTGTTCATGGAATCCGAGGGCGTTCCGGTTTACCGCGACATCGGCGTGAGCAAAGTGCAAAACTTGCCGCTGCAGCCGTGGCCGCGCCTGGGCGGGCGCGGCAGCTACATTCAGCTTCACGGCACCGAGGGCAAATGGGGCTGTTACGTCGTCGAAGTGCCGGGCGCCGGCGCGCTCAATGTCGAGAAGCATCTCTACGAAGAAATTTATCTGGTCGTCGAAGGCCGTGGCTCGACCGAGGTCTGGCTCGAAGGCGACAACAAGCGGCACGCCTTCGAGTGGCAGGAGGGTTCGCTGTTTTCGATTCCAGTCAATGCGATGCACCGCATTGTCAATGCCAGTTCGGCGCCGGCGCTGCTCCTTGCCGGCACCACCGCGCCGAATCTGATGAATCTCGTCAACAATGTCGACGCGATCTTCAATTGCCCTTATCAGTTCCGCGACCGATTCTCCGGCGCTGACGACTTCTACAAGTATAAGGACGACATCGAGCCCGATCCGGTGCGCGGGCTGGCGATGCGGCGGACAAATTTTATCCCCGACATCATCAATTGCGACTTGCCGCTCGACAATCGCCGCTCACCGGGATGGCGTCGCGTCGAGCCGTTCATGACCGGCAATAGTTTTTACCTGTGGATCGGCCAACACGAGAACGGCCATTATTCCAAGGCGCACGCCCACACTTCGGCGGCCGTACTGATCTGCATAAAAGGTAAAGGCTACACCTACACATGGCCCGAGAATCTGGGCATCACGCCGTGGAAGGATGGCAAGGCCGATCAGGTCAAGCGCGTCGATTATGAACCGGTCGGCATGGTCTCGGCGGCGCCCGGCGGGGCGCGCTGGTATCACCAGCATTTCGGTGCATCGAAGGAGCCGTTTCGGCTGACCGCCTGGTTCGGACCGCACAATCCGGGCCGCGAGCCGGGACCGCCCGGCGAGAAGCACGTCGATTACACAGCGATGGACATTCCTGAAGGCGGCACCGCCATCCCCTATTACATGGAGGATCCGTTCCTGCGGCAGGAATATGCCGAACGCATGCAACGGGAAGGCGCGGAGAATCGGATGCGGCCCGAATATTATGAGCGCGACTATCGCGGATTGCTGCCGAAAGAATGAATGTGACTTTCCTCTCGGCTGTCATGCCCGGCACTCGGGTCCCGCCTTTGGCGGGCCCAAGTGTAGACTCTTGTGCCGGGCATCCCGATTCTTGAAATTCGGAGAATGCGGGTCGGGATTGCCGGGACAAGCCCGGCAATGACGCAGCGAAGGCGTTACGCATGACTGAACAAACCGGCGGCCGTATTTTCTTTTCCAACACGGGACGCACATTCGGCGAGGAAGACGAGCTGCGCGTGCTTTCGGTCGGCGTCGATATCGGCTCGTCGACGTCGCATCTCGTGTTCTCCCGGATCGTGCTGGAGCGGCTCGACAGCCGCTATGTGGTCACCGAGCGCGAAAGCTTTTATCAATCGGACATTCTGCTCACGCCTTACGCGACCGAAGACACCATCGACGCCGCCGCGCTCGGCGCCTTCATCGAGCGTCAATATCGGGACGCCAAAGTCGATCCCGACGAGATCGATGCCGGCGCGCTGATCCTCACCGGTGTGGCGGTACGGCGGCGCAATGCAAGGGCCATCGGAGAATTGTTCGCGCGCCAAGCCGGACGCATGGTTGCGGTCAGCGCCGGCGATAGTTTGGAATCGGTGATGGCAGCTTATGGATCGGGCGCAGCGGCCCGCTCGATCCGTAACGGCGCCCCGGTCATGAATGTCGATGTCGGCGGCGGCACGGCGAAAATCGCAGTCTGCGCCGACGGCAAAGTCGTCGATGTCACCGCGCTCGATGTCGGCGCGCGGCTCGTCGTGGTCGACGAGACACGGCGCATCGTGCGGGTCGAAGAAGCCGGCCGCCGCTTCGGCGCCGCGCTCGGGCTTAAGCTTGAGCCGGGCGTGGTGCTTGCCGATGAGCATGCTCGCGCGCTCGCGGCCAGCATGGCGGACCGCTTGTTCGAGGCCATGCGCGGCGGCTCACCGTGCCTCGGCGGCGCCAATTTGCTGCGGCTCGAGCCGCTGCACTGCCGCGGCAAGATTTCCGACGTGAGTTTTTCCGGCGGCGTATCCGAATACATTTATGGCGGAGAGGCAAAATCCTATGGCGATCTTGGCCTCCACCTCGCTGCCGAAATTCGCGCGCGGCTCAACAACGATCTGCCGCTGGCGCGGCCGGAGGCGCGCATTCGCGCTACCGTGATCGGCGCCGCGCAATACACGCTGCAGGTGTCAGGCAGCACGATCTTCGTGTCACCAATGGAAACGCTGCCGCTGCGGAACGTGCCGGTGATCGCGCCCGCATTGCCGCTCGATGGCGAGCGAATAGAGCCCGCCGCCGTCGCCGCGGTGATCAAATCGGCGCTCAAGCGGCGCGAACTCGACGGCGGTCAAAGCCCGGTCGCACTCTTCGTGCCGTGGCGCGGTTCGGCGACGTTCCAGCGTCTCGACGATTTCTGCCGCGGAATCACTGACGGACTAGCAGCGATCCTCGCCCACGGCTATCCGATCGTGCTGGCGGGCGACAGCGACGTCGGCGGACTGATTGGAATTCATTTTTGCGAAGAGATGAAGCTCGCCAGCCCAATCGTCTCGATTGACGGACTAGAGCTCAAGGATTTCGACTACATCGACATCGGCGCCATTCTCGACACCTCCGGCGCGGTACCTGTCGTGATCAAGTCATTGATCTTTCCGACGAGCTCCGGTGTCGGCAGAGATCGGGAGCCCGCGCGAGTCGTTGCCGCCGCCAACCTCCGCTCATAGCGGGCGGCAGTCTGCGCGGGCGGCATCCTGCTCGCTTGACGTTCAATTGCTCGCGGTTTGTGCATTGCACAATGGGCAGGCGAAATGCAGCGTAAACGAGCAATCGCCCGCCCGCTGCAGTACGCTGCTTGGCGGCCAACCCCCTGCAAACAGAAAAGAAATTCAATATTGCCGCACCGCTCCGGCATGGCACGCCTCTTGCGAATTAGGGCGCAAAGCTTCGCACCGAGATGCGCAAGCGGCGAATGCATGCAGGAGCGAACGATGGACACAATCGATTATGTCAAACCGGCCGATGTGGCGACGGCGATGGTCGAAGCCGGCAAGCGCAAGCTTGCTTTGGCGCCGCGCGATCTCTTGATCCGCGGCATGCTGTCCGGCGCCATTCTCGGCGTCGCGACGAGCCTTGCTTTCACCGGTGCGGTACAGACCAACCTGCCGCTGGTCGGCGCGCTGATCTTTCCGGTCGGGCTGATCAGCATCGTACTGCTCGGTCTCGAACTCGTGACCGGAAGCTTCGCGCTCGTGCCATTGCCATGGCTTGGTCGCGAGGCAAGTGCATCGGCCGTTGTCGTGAATTGGGGCTGGGTCTTCATCGGCAATCTGATTGGCAGCCTCGCCTATGGCGCGCTGATCGCGATCGCACTGACCAATATGGGCACGGCGGCACCGGCCGGTGTTGCCGCACGAATCGTCCAGGTCGCCGAGGCCAAGACGATCGGTTATTCGGCAATCGGGTTCGCCGGCATGGTCACCGTCTTCGTCAAAGCCATGCTGTGCAACTGGCTGGTATGCCTCGCCATCGTGCTGGCGATGACGACCAACTCCGTCATCGGCAAGATCGCCTGCGCCTGGATGCCGATCTTCATCTTCTTTGCGCAGGGCTTCGAGCACTCGGTCGTCAATATGTTCATCATCCCGACTGGAATGATGATGGGCGCCAAGGTCACGGTCGCTGATTGGTGGTTGTGGAATCAGATCCCGGTCACGCTCGGCAATCTGGTCGGCGGATTTCTATTCACGGGATTCGCCATTTACGCGACCTACGAGCCTCGTACCGCCGCCAAAGTATTGGCGCCGACGCCGACCGGGGTGCCCGCCGAATAGGCCTGGCGCGCGGCGACGGACAATACCAACGCCATAGACGGAGGCGATCACTCAGCGGAATAGAGGCGATGCCGGGCGATTTCGAACCAGAGCAGAAGCGTTATCTCGAAGGCTTCATGACCGGACTGCAGATCGCGAAGAGCCTGCGTCCGGCAAACGGCAATGGAGTGACGCCAAGTTCGCCTGCGGAGGCGGCGAACGGCGCCGCTGCGGCGGAGCCGACCGGGCCTGACGCAGCAGCGCTGCGGGCGCAAGACCGCGTGCTTAAGGCCGGCGGCAAGCTTTCCGATCCGGAAAAGTTCAAACGCGAGCTTCATCCGTTTGACGGCTACGAGCGGCTGAAGGAGCAAGCCGTAAAAAACGAACCGCCCAAGCCCGACGATAATTTCCGCTGGCGTTTCTTCGGCCTGTTCTACTGCGCGCCAGCGCAAAAGGCCTATATGTGCCGGCTGCGCATTCCGAACGGCATCCTCAAAGACTGGCAATTTGCCGGGGTTGCCGATCTCGCCGAGCGCTATGCCGGCGGCTATGCCCACGTGACCACGCGCGCCAACCTGCAAATGCGCGAAGTCGAGCCGAAAAACGCCGTCGCCATGGTCGAGGCGATCCAGGATCTCGGGCTGTGTTCGCGCGGCTCGGGCGCCGACAATATCCGCAACGTCACCGGCACGCCGACGGCGGGGATCGATCCGCAGGAACTGATCGATACGCGACCCTATGCCCGCGAGTGGCACTTTCACATTCTCAATGACCGTTCGCTGTACGGCATCCCGCGCAAATTCAATGTCGGTTTCGATGGCGGCGGCGTAATTCCGGTTCTTGAAGACACCAACGACATTGGCTTTCAGGCCGTCGCGGTGAAGGACGGACATGGGGACGGACATGGCATCGAGCCGGGCGTTTGGTTCCGCCTGATGCTCGGCGGCGTGACCGGTCACAAAACTTTTGCCGGCGATACCGGAGTGATCGTCAAGCCGGCGGAAGCCACGCAGGTCGCCGATGCCGTGGTTCGCATTTTCATCGATCATGGCGACCGCACCAATCGCGCCAAGGCGCGGCTGAAATACATACTCGATGCCTGGGGCTTCGAGGAATTTGTTGCCGCGCTCGACAAAAGGCTTGGCCGCAAACTCGTGCACGCCCCCGCAGACGCCATTGCGCCGCGGCCGCCGATCGATCGGCTGGCGCATATCGGCGCCCATCCGCAGAAACAAGACGGCTATTGCTGGATCGGCGTCGTCCTGCCGGTGGGCAAGCTCACGGCCGAGCAGATGCGCGGGATCGCAAAAATCGCGAGCGAATTCGGCGACGGCGACATCCGCCTTACCGTGTGGCAAAACTTGCTGATCTCCGGCGTGCCGCAGGCGCGCGTCGCCGAAGCTGAGGCGGCGATCACGGCGCTTTCGCTGTCGACCAAAGCCACATCAATCCGCGCCGGTCTGATCGCCTGCACCGGTAATGTCGGTTGCCGGCTGGCAATGTCCGATACCAAGCGGCATGCCGAAGCGATCGCGCAGTGGTGCGAAAGCCGCGTGCAGCTCGATAGCCCGCTCAACATCCATCTCACCGGCTGTCCAAATTCCTGCGCGCAGCATTACATCGGCGATATCGGGCTTCTCGGCACCAAGATCCAAGCCCCCGAAGAGGGCGACCAGGCCGAGGCCTATCACATCAATGTCGGCGGCGGCTTCGGGCCGCAGGCGCAATGCGGCCGCGAAATCTATCGCGACATCAAGGCCGAGGATGCGCCGCGGACGATCGAGCGGATGCTCAAAGCCTATCTCGCCAATCGCGCCGGGCCGACGGAGAGTTTCGCCGATTTCACGCGGCGCCACGAGGTCGAGGCGCTTAGGGCCTTGTTCGAGCGCCAGGCGGGCGAATGACCCACACCACGCCACCGCCGATCCCGTCGCTCATTCCAGATAGCGCACCGTTTTCGCCCGAGCAGCGCACTTGGCTGAACGGTTTCTTTGCCGGCCTGCTTTCGCTCGACGGCGGGGTCAATCCGCTCACCGCCGCCGAAGCGGCAGCATTGTTGCAGAACGGGAGTGCGGCACCGACAGCCCGCGGACCCCTGGATGACGCCGATGACGGACAGGCGCCGTGGCACGATCCGGCAATGCCCCTCGGCGATCGCATGCAACTTGCCGAGAGCCGGCCGCTGCGGCGGCGGATGATGGCAGCCATGGGCCAGCAGGACTGCGGCCAATGCGGCTACAATTGTGAGGATTATGCCAATGCCGTCTTCCTCAAAAGCGAGGAGCGGCTGAATCTTTGCGTCCCCGGCGGCAAGGAAACAGCGCGGACGCTGAAAGCGCTCTATGCCGAATTTGGTGCGATCCCGGCGACGAACCCCGCCGCGACCAAGCCGCCGCCGGCAAGCGCCAAGGATCCGGCGCCGCAGCCTGCGCTTGCGGAAGTCTCGGTAAAGACTGCTGCAAGCCCGTCGCGCAACGAGCCTGCCGAGATCGCGTTCCACTCACGCACGCGGCTGAACAAGCCGGGTTCGAGCAAGGAGACCTGGCATATCGACCTCGATCTTGCCGACTCTGCGATCAGCTATGCGGTCGGCGATTCGCTCGGCATTTTTGTACGCAACCATCCGGCGCTGGTCGATGCCGTGATCGCGGCGATCGGCGCGCCGCCCGACTTTCCGATTGCCGGCCGCTCGTTGCGCGATGTCCTGACCGACAGTTCTTCGCTCGGCGTTGCGCCGGACATGCTGTTTGAACTGATCTCCTACATTACCGGCGGCGAGCGCCGGCAGAAGGCCAAGGATCTCGCGCGCGGGGCCGATCCGGATGGCGACGCGGCGACGCTCGATGTCCTGGCCGCGCTACAAAAGTTTCCCGGCATCCGGCCCGATCCGGAAGCTTTCGTTGAAGCGCTCGATCCGCTGCAGCCGCGGCTTTATTCGATTGCATGTTCGCCGAAAATCGAACCGCGCCGTGTCGCGCTCACCGTCGATGCGGTGCGCCACACGCTCGGCGAGCGCCGCCGCCTCGGCGTGGCATCGACTTTTCTAGCCGAACGCATCGTGCCGGGAACAAAGATCAAGGCCTACGTGCAGAAGGCGCAAGGCTTCAGCCTGCCCACTGACCCGTCGGTTCCGATCATCATGATCGGTCCGGGGACCGGTATCGCGCCGTTTCGGGCTTTTCTGCAAGAACGCATGGTAACGAAAGCGCCGGGCCGCAACTGGCTGTTCTTTGGCCACCAACGCCGCGACTACGATTTTTTCTACGAGGATGAGCTTGTCGGCATGGAGGCCACCGGTTTCCTCAGCCGGCTTTCGCTGGCGTGGTCGCGCGACGGCGTCCGCAAATGCTATGTGCAAGACCGCATGCGCGAAGCCGGCCGCGACCTCTGGGGTTGGCTTGCCGAAGGCGCGCACATCTATGTCTGCGGCGCCATCACTATGGGCCGCGATGTCGAGCGTGCCTTGCTCGAGATAATCTCTGAGCACGGCGCGCGTCCGGCCGACCAGGCCGTCGCATTTCTTGACGGGCTCAAGAAATCCGGCCGTTACCAGACCGACGTATACTGAAACCCGCTCGCCGACGCATTTTGCTTTAGCATTCTCCGGTGACAGGCTTGCCGCGCTCGGGCTAAATAAATCGAGCCGGGAGAACTGCCGATGCGTACGGGTGCCGAATATCTTCGCTCGCTTAGCGACGGAAGGCGGGTTTTTGTCGACGGCGAACGCGTCAAGGACGTCGCAGCGCATCCGGCATTCCGCGGCGCCGCACGCTCCATCGCCAACCTCTATGACATTGCCGCGGCGCCGGAACTGCGCGAGCGCATGACCTTCCCCTCGCCCAAGACCGGTCAGCCGGTGCAGCGCGCCTGGCAGATTCCGCGCAGTCATGCCGACCTGCGGGCGCGCCGCCTGTTCTCGGAAACTTGGGCGGAGGCGACGTTCGGCTTGATGGGTCGCGCGCCCGATCATGTCGCCGGTTTCTTTTGCGGCTATGCGTCGACGCCGCAATTCTTTGCCGCAGCGGGCCAGCAATTCGCCGACAATCTCGTCGCGTTCTACGAATTCATGCGGGACGATCATATTTATTGCACCTACGCGATCGTGCCGCCGCAAATCGACCGCTCAAAACCGGCTCACCAGCAGAGCGATCCGACGCTTTATGCCGGCGTGGTGAAGGAGCGCGACGACGGCATCATCATCAAAGGCGCACAGCAGCTTGCCACCGGCGGTGTGCTGTCGGACTACATTCATCTGAGCTGCATTCAGCCGTTGCAGCCGGGCGACGAGAACTACGCCAATTGCCTCGCCGTGCCGGTCGACAGCGAAGGGCTCAAGCTCTATCCGCGCCGCCCGTTCGCGCGCGCCGGCAGTGTTTTCGATTATCCGCTGTCGAGCTGGTTCGATGAGTCGGACAGCTATGTCATTTTCGACAACGTGTTTGTGCCCTGGGAGCGGGTTTTCATCTACCGCAACGTCGAATTGTCGCGCGATCAGTGGCGCAAAACGCCGTCGCACCTGCTCGGCAATCATCAGGCGCAAACCCGCTACGTGACGAAATTGCGCTTCATGGCCGGACTGGCGCAGCGCATGAACGAAATGACCGGCAATGCCGCCAATCCGGCAGTGACCATCATGATGGGCGAACTGGTCGCGCTGGTTTCGATCTACGAGTCCATGCTGCTCGCACACGAGACCATGGGGACGATCAGGGATGGCGTGCTGTGGCCGTCGGCGACGGCGTATTATGCGGCAAGCGCTTTGCAGTCGGAATTCAATGGGCGAATGCTGGAAATTGTTCGCGAAATGGCCGGATCGGCCTTCATCACTTTGCCCTCCTCGGAAGCCGATTTTGCCAATCCGGAAATCGCCGCCGACTTCGAACGCTACATGCGCTCAGGGACCTCCGACGCCAAGAGCCGGATCAAGCTGATGCGGCTGATTTGGGACTTTCTTGGTTCAGAATTCGGCAGCCGCCACCAGCAATACGAAAAATTCTACGGCGGGCCGTCATTCGCGGCGAAGCAGAACCTCTACCGCAATTTCGACTTCAAGCGCGCAGGGGCGCTGGTCGATCGCGCGCTAAACTTGCCGGAGGTGGAGTGATTCATCGTCCCAATCGGGGGAAAGGATGAATCACGCCTGCGCGCCGGCGAGTTGCGGCACCGTGCCGGGTGCTTTGTCGGTCTTGCCCGGCTCCAAAGCCGATGCGACGGCTTCCTCGACGCGCTCGAGCCAGATGAACTCGACCTCTTTGCGCGCCGTCTCGGGAATGTCGTCGTAGTCCTTGCGGTTGCGCGCCGGCAGCATGATGCGCTTGATCCCCGCGCGATGCGCGCCGACGACTTTTTCCTTAATCCCGCCAACCGGCAACACCAGGCCGCGTAAGCTGATCTCGCCGGTCATTGCGGTATCGCTGCGCACCGTGCGCTCCGTCATCAGCGAAACCAGCGCCATGAACATGGCGACGCCGGCGCTCGGCCCGTCCTTGGGGATCGCGCCTGCCGGCACGTGAACGTGGATGTCGCTCTTCTCGAAGCGACCGGGATCAATCCCGAGCGCCGCCGCACGGTTCTTCACGATCGACAATGCGGCCTGCGCGCTCTCGCGCATGACCTCGCCGAGCTGACCGGTAAGAATGAGCTTGCCCGAGCCGGGCACGCGCGTTGCCTCGATGAACAGGATGTCGCCGCCGACCGGCGTCCAAGCAAGCCCGGTGGCAACGCCGGGAACGCTGGTCCGCATCGCCGTTTCGCTTTCGAACTGCGGCGCGCCGAGAATCGCGGCAAGATCGCTTCGCGCGATGCGGATCGGGCCGCTTTGGCCTTCGGCAATGCGCACCGCGGCATTGCGCAGCGCCTGACCGATCAAGCGTTCCAGGCTGCGTACGCCAGCTTCGCGCGTGTAGTTCTGGATGATCTCGCGCAGCGCCTCGTCGTCGATTTCAACCTGCCCGCCTTTGAGCCCGTTCGCATCCATCTGCCGCCGGACCAGATAACGATGCGCGATCTCGAGCTTCTCGTCGGCGGTGTAGCCGGCGAGCGTGATGATCTCCATGCGGTCGCGCAGCGGGCCCGGAATGGTGTCGAGCATATTGGCCGTGGTGATGAAGACAACGCGGCTCAAATCGAACGGTACGCCGAGATAGTTGTCGCGGAACGTGTTGTTCTGCTCCGGATCGAGCACTTCGAGCAAAGCTGCGCCTGGATCGCCCTGGATGCCGGCGCCAAGTTTGTCGATCTCGTCGAGCATCATGACGCAATTGCGCGAGCCGGCCTTGCGGATCGCCTGGATGATGTTGCCAGGGAGCGCACCGATATAGGTGCGCCGATGACCGCGGATTTCGGCCTCGTCGTGCACGCCGCCAAGGCTGACGCGGACGAACTTGCGCGCCATGGCGCGCGCGATCGATTGGCCGAGCGAGGTCTTGCCGACGCCTGGAGGCCCGACGAAGCATAGAATCGGAGCCTTGCCTTGCGGACTGAGCTTGCGCACGGCAAGAAACTCGATGATACGCCGCTTGATCTTTTCGAGGTCGTAATGGTCCTCATCAAGGATGCGGCGGGCCGCCGCGATGTCGATCGGTTTCTCCTCGGGCAGTTTCCACGGCAGCTCGATGAGCCAATCGAGATAGGTGCGCACCATGCCGTATTCGCCGGCCGCTTCCGGCATGCGCTGCAGCCGCCGCAATTCCTTGCGCGCCTGGTCCTCGACCTCCTTGGGCATGCCGGCATCGGTGATCGCCTTGTCGAGCTCGGCCATCTCGGCCGCCTTGCCCTCCTCGCCTTCCCCGAGCTGGCGCTGGATCGCGGCCATCTGTTCGCGCAGCAGCACTTCGCGCTGGCGCTCGTCGAGCGCTGCCTTGGTTTGCCGTCCAATTTCCTGCGATAGGCGCAAAACCTCGATGCGGTGGGCGAGCATGCGTGAGACCTTGTCCATCCGCGCCGTGATGTCGACCGTCTCCAGGATTTCCTGCTTTTCCTCCGGCTTGATGTCCATGTAGGCGGCGGCGAGATCGGCGAGCGCCGGCGGCACCTCGATCGATTCGATCGCGGCGAGCAGGTCGGCCGGCACTTGCGGCAGCAACTGAATAGCTTCTAGCGCTTGTGCTTTGAGGTTGACAAAGCGCGCTTCGATTTCGGATGTGCGGGTCTCCGCTTCCGGAATCCGCAGCACGCGGGCGACCAAAAACGGCCAGCCGCTGAGATATTCGACGACCTGGAAGCGCTGCTCGCCCTGACACACCAGATGATGGGCGCCGTCCGGAGTCGTGATGTAACGCACGATATTGGCGAGCGTACCCATGCGATGCATATCGATCGCGGTCGGATCTTCGACCTCGGCCGCGCGCTGCAACAGGATGCCGACCTGGCGCTGATCGCGCACGGCTTGTTGCGCCCCCGCGACCGATTTTGGCCGGCCGAGCGTGATCGGCAATACCATTCCGGGAAACAGCACGGTATTGCGCACCGGCACGACAATGAGTGCGTCGGGCGGCAAGGGTGGCGAGGGCGGCGCGCCGCCCACGGACGCGCTCTCCTTTGCGCTCAATTCTTGTTCAGCCACGATCTGCCCCAACCTTTTGCAGAGTGATTACCAGGCAACCGGCCGCAGCCGCGCGGCGCACGCCGGCATAGCGGCCCGCCGGCAGCCGCAGGCGCCGGTAAAAGCGTCCCTGTGGTAGTTCGAGCCGGTGGATCGTCGCGGTGCGCAATTGCTCGGGCACGACACGCGTGCCGGCGATGACAAGATCGCCGTCCTCGATCAGGGCCTGTGCATCGTCCGGATCGACACCCGGCAAAGCGACCAGCGCCAAGACTTCAAATTCGGTTTCCAGAATATCGACCGGCGGTTCCCAGGCCGGCAGTTGCGCTGGTGCGGCGGCCGGTCGAAACAGCTCACGATGCAGACGTTCGGCGCGCGCCAGCATTTCGCACGCTTCCGACCACATCCAATCGCGGGGCACATCGTGGGCCATGAAAACCCCTCCAGTGGGACCAATTTTATGTGTGGGGCCGGCGCGGGGAATTCAACCAGCGCATGATGTTGCAAGGAGGCAACCACCAAGCGACCGGCGCGATATCCGAGGACCAGCGCTGGCAACGACGGCCGGCTATGGCAGATTTCTACGCCCTGGCAGCAACACGCGCGCCGCGCACGCCCGCGGCGAGCGCCCGCGCGAGATCGGTAACCGCCGTGACGCTTGCCGAGCTTGGCTTCGCGTCGGGACCGAGACTCTGGCGCACGGCTTCGACCAGCGCCGAGCCCACGACCACGCCATCGGCGCCAGCAGCGATCGCACGAGCATGGGCCGCGGTGCGGACGCCGAAGCCGACACAGACCGGAAGCGTCGTATGGCGTTTGATGCGGGCGACCGCCGCCGTCACTTTCTGGGCGTCCGGCGCCGCAGCGCCGGTGATTCCGGTGATCGAGACGTAATAGACAAAGCCCGAAGTGTTGGTGAGCACCGTCGGCAAGCGCTTATCGTCGGTGGTCGGCGTCGCGAGGCGGATGAAATTGAGCCCGGCCTTCATGGCCGGCAGGCACAATTCAGAATCTTCCTCGGGCGGCAGGTCCACCACGATCAGGCCATCGACGCCGGCGGCTTTGGCGTCGTCGAGAAAACGTTCGACGCCGTAGATGTAAATCGGGTTGTAATACCCCATCACCACCAGTGGTGTGGCGTCGTCGCCATTGCGGAAGTCACGCACGGCGGCGAGCGTTTTCTTCATATTTTGTCCGGCCTTAAGCGCGCGCAATCCGGCGGCCTGGATCGCCGGCCCGTCCGCCATCGGATCGGTGAACGGCATGCCGAGCTCGATGACGTCCGCCCCTGCTTTAGGCAGCGCTTTGAGGATCGCGACCGAAGTCGCGTGATCCGGATCGCCGGCCATCGTGAAGGTGACCAGCGCTGCGCGGCCTTCCTTCTTCAGCTCGGCAAAGCGCCGATCGATGCGGCCCGTCATCGCGCTTTGCTGCCAAGATGCCGCGACACGGTATCGAGGTCCTTGTCGCCGCGACCGGACAAATTGACCACCATCAAATGATCTTTGGGCTTGCGCGGTGCGAGCTCCAAGACTTTGGCGATTGCATGGGCCGGTTCGAGCGCCGGAATGATGCCTTCGAGCTTGGACAACAGCGCAAAAGCGTGCAGCGCCTCGTCATCGGTCGCCGATAGGAACGTGACGCGGCCCACATCATGCAGCCACGAATGCTCCGGGCCGATGCCCGGATAATCGAGGCCGGCGGAAATCGAATGCGCCTCGTTGATCTGTCCGTCCTCGTTCATGAGCAGATAAGTGCGGTTGCCGTGCAGCACGCCGGGGCGGCCGCCGGCAATCGAGGCGGCATGCATGCCGGTCTTAAGCCCATGGCCCGCGGCCTCGACGCCATAAATTTCAATGTCATTGTCGTCGAGAAACGGGTGGAACAGGCCCATCGCGTTCGAACCGCCGCCGATACATGCGATGAGCGAATCCGGCAGTCGGCCCTCCGCCGCCTGCATCTGCTCGCGTGTCTCTCGGCCGATGATCGACTGAAAATCCCGCACCATCATCGGATAGGGGTGCGGGCCGGCGATGGTGCCGATACAATAGAATGTCGATTCGACGTTAGTCACCCAATCGCGCAGCGCCTCGTTCATCGCATCCTTCAGCGTTTTCGCGCCGGATTCGACCGGTACGACTTTGGCGCCGAGCATGTTCATGCGGAAGACATTCGCTTTTTGCCGCTCGACATCGACCGCGCCCATATAGACGATGCATTCGAGTCCGAAGCGGGCGCATAGCGTTGCGGTGGCGACGCCGTGCATGCCGGCACCGGTCTCGGCAATGATGCGGTTTTTGCCCATGCGCCGCGCCAGCAGGATCTGGCCGAGCACATTGTTCACCTTGTGTGCGCCTGTGTGATTGAGCTCCTCGCGTTTGAGATAAATCTTGGCGCCGTTGCAATGGCGCGTCAGGCGCTCGGCAAAGTAAAGCGGCGACGGCCTGCCGACGTAATGGGTCAGATAGCCATCCATCTCTTTCTTAAAGTTGGGATCGGCCTTCGCCGCGGCGTAGGCTTTTTCCAGTTCAAGCACGAGCGGCATCAGGGTCTCGGCGACAAACCGCCCGCCATAGATGCCGAAATGGCCATGCTCGTCAGGACCAGTACGGAACGAATTGGGTTGCTGCACGGTCATAGCCAGATCTGCCTTAAGCCACCGGGTGAACGTGTTGTATTTCCGCGATCCGCGCCGCGCGCACGAACGCGCGTATTTTGTCCGGATCCTTCACTCCCGGAGCGCGCTCGACACCAGAAGACACATCGATCCCGGGTGCCCGCGTGACGCGCAGAGCCTCGCCGAGATTATCGGCATCAAGACCGCCCGACAGCATGAAAGGCACGCCAGGCTCCACATCTTGCAGAAGCTTCCAATCGAAGGTGTTGCCGAGCCCGCCTGGGCGGGTGGCCTCCCGCGGCGCGCGCGCGTCGAACAACAGCCGGTCCGCGACAGCGGCATAACGCGCGACACGATCCAGATCGCCTTTAGCTGCAATCGGCAGCGCTTTCATGACCGGCAAGCCGAATATCTGCCGCAGCGCCTCGACTCGGTCGGTCGATTCCACCCCATGCAATTGCAGCATGTCGGGTCGCAAGGCTTCGATCACCGCTGAGAGATACTCCTCCTGCGCATCGACCGTGAGCGCCACTTTTTGGGCACGGCCGCGAACCCGGCTGCCGAGCGCACGTGCGATTTCAAATCCGAGATGCCGCGGCGATGGCGGAAAAAACACGAATCCCACCATATCGGCGCCGGCATCGAGCGCGGCGTCGAGGGTCTCTGGCGTCGAGAGGCCGCAGATTTTTACGGTCAGCGACATATTGGTTTTGTTCGCCCGTTATTATTCGCGCAGCCTCGACCGGCCAAATCCTTGTTGTTGAAGCTGCCGTTCTACATCGCCACGCCGGCTTTGTCTTGCAAGCCCGGCTGAACGCTTTAGCGGGGTGGCGGCCGCAATTGCAGCCGCTCCGACCCGGTCGGGCCCGCAGTGCCGCCAGGACCGGGAAAGCCGCCGCCGGTCTGTTTCAGTCCTTCAATCTCAATGTGCAAGTCCGAGATTTCGCGCTCCAGCCGGCGGGCCGTGCGGCGCCACCTTGCCTGTCGCAGCCAGGCGGCTATGCCGCCGATCAGGACGCCGACAACCAGGAGGACAATGACGAGTGCAAACAACGGCAGCGTCAGCGACGCCGCCGGATGTTCCGAGCTGAACGGGTCGAGAGATACTGTAACGATCTGCCGGTTCGCGACGGCGAAGGCAATGATGACGACGGCGAGCGGCACGAGAATGATTGCCGCGACGACCTTGCGGACTACGTTAGCGGCCGATCGCGCAGCCTCGGTCAACCTTCGCCCGGCCGATTAAGGCGTTCGCGCATTTCCTTGCCGGTCTTAAAGAACGGCACGCATTTTTTATCGACCGCGACATGGGCGCCGGTACGGGGATTGCGGCCGGTGCGTGCCGGGCGCTGCTTCACCGAAAAGGCGCCGAAGCCGCGCAGCTCAACACGATCGCCGCGCGACATCGCCGCGACAATTTCCCCAAGAATAGCGTTGACGATGTTCTCGACGTCGCGCTGGTACAAATGGGGGTTCTGTGCGGAAATACGCTGAACCAGTTCCGATTTGATCATGGCTCGCCCCGCCAACGCTGATTAGAATCCCGAACCAAGCCGCCGATGGAAAGCCACGCTCAGTTCGCGTCGGCAGGGTGCCAAAGGGCCAGTAGACCGTCAAGGTTGAAACGCTGCACCGCCGTGGCCGAGCTCCACTGTTCGAGATGCTCGGCGAGCGTGTTTAGCCCTGCCGCATCGAGAAGCGCGAGCACCGCGGCGTGCAGGAATCTCAGGTCGCTAAGCCGGCTGTGCAGGTCGTAGTCGCGCACCGGCAGGTTCGTGTCTATGTTCTTTTCCTTTCCGAGCCATGCCAGCGCCGTCCGCTCGTCGCCGAGCTCGTCGATCAATTTGAGATTGACGGCCTGATGCCCGGTGAAAACGCGCCCGTCGGCGGCAGTCTGCAACTGCGAGTCCGTTAGATGCCGCCGATCTTGCACAATCGCTTTGAACCAGGCGTAGGAATCCTGGATGATCGAATCCAAAGCCGCCCGCGCCTCCGGACTTGTCGGTTCGAAGCCGTCGGGCGCCGCCTTGAGCGGGGTAGATTTGACCGATTCCACTTTCACACCGATCTTACCGAGGAGATCGGCGAGATTGGGATACTGGAACAGCACGCCAATCGAGCCGAGCAGAGACGTTTGCTGCGCCACGATGTGATCGCCGGCGAGCGCGGCGATATAACCGCCTGAGGCAGCTAAGCTATCGACGACCACCACCAGCGGCTTTTTTTCCCGCAGGCGCGACAGCGCATTGAAGAGCTGCTCCGAACCGGCGGTCGTGCCGCCCGGACTATCGACATGAATGACGACCGCGCGAGCGAGCGTCGAGCGCGCCAGCCGATCAAGCTGCTCGGCACGATACTGGTCGCCTCGGATCAAGCCCGACACAGTCAATCGCGCGATGTAAGGGCGCACGCCGAACGGATAAGCGCGGTTGCCCGCCAGCGCGGCCGCGCCGGCAATGCCGACCACAATCAGCGCAATAGTCGTCACGCGCCAGAAGCTGAGCTTCCGCCGCATGCGGCGGCGATCGACGATGAGATCGGCATCAAGCGACATGGCTTCTATTCCTCGATACTTCCATTCCTCGATTTCGCTTTCCGACCCTACCGGTCAGGCGCGATCGGACCGCATCGCCATTAAATCCGCCGGCCATCGCGCCTCGCATCGTCACTGTTGCGCTTCGTCCTTTTCGTCCTTTTCGTCCTTTTCGTCGTCTTCGCCGCCCTCGCCCTTGCGTTTGAGCGCCGTTCCGAGAATGTCGCCCAAGGTAGCGCCGGAATCCGACGACCCATATTGGGCGATCGCTTCTTTCTCCTCGGCGACTTCCAGCGCTTTGATCGAGACCGACACGCGCCGCGACCGGCGATCAAATTGCGTAACACGCGCGTCTACCTTTTCGCCGACAGCGAAACGGTCGGGCCGCTGTTCAGAACGATCGCGCGCCAGTTCGGAGCGCTTGATGAAGGAGGTGTATTCGGTGCCGACGATGCGGACGTCGATGCCGCCCTCCTTGACCTCGATGACTTCGCAGGTAACCACGGCGCCCTTCTTCAGATCGCCGGCTGCCGGTTCCGCCGCCGCCGTCGCCGCGTCTTCTGAGAGCTGCTTGATGCCGAGCGAGATGCGCTCTTTCTCGACATCAACATCGAGGACCTGCGCCTTGACCTTATCGCCCTTCTTGTACTCCTCGATGACCTGCTCGCCCGGCCGTTTCCAGTCGAGGTCCGACAGGTGCACCATGCCATCGACATCGCCATCGAGTCCGAGGAACAGGCCGAACTCGGTCTTGTTTTTGACTTCGCCTTCGACCACCGAGCCGGAAGGATATTTCTCCACAAACAGCTCCCATGGGTTGCGCATGGTCTGCTTGAGCCCGAGCGAAATGCGGCGCTTGACCGGATCGACTTCGAGCACCTGCACCTCGACCTCTTGCGAGGTCGAGACGATCTTGCCGGGATGGACATTCTTCTTGGTCCACGACATTTCCGAGACGTGGATCAGGCCCTCGATGCCCGGCTCGAGTTCGACGAAAGCGCCATAATCGGTGATGTTGGTGACCCGCCCTTTGAAGCGGGTGCCGACCGGATATTTGGCCTCGATGCCCTGCCAAGGATCGTCAAGCAGTTGTTTCATGCCGAGCGAGATGCGGTGCGTCTCGTGGTTGATCTTGATGATCTTGACCTTCACCTGCTGGCCGATATTGAGCACTTCGGAGGGGTGATTGACCCGCCGCCAGGCGATATCGGTGACGTGCAGCAGCCCGTCGATACCGCCGAGATCGACGAATGCACCGTAGTCGGTGATGTTTTTGACGACGCCGTCGATGACCTGGCCTTCTTCGAGATTCTGCACCAGCTCCTGGCGCTGTTCGGCGCGAGTCTCTTCCAAGACAGTGCGGCGCGACACGACGATATTGCCGCGCCGGCGGTCCATCTTGAGGATCTGAAACGGCTGCGTGTTGTTCATCAGCGGCGAGACGTCCCGGATCGGACGAATATCGACCTGCGAGCGCGGCAGAAACGCAACTGCGCCATCGAGATCGACGGTGAACCCGCCTTTGACCTGATTGAAAATGACGCCCTGGACCTTTTCATTGTTCTGAAACGCTTTCTCAAGCTTGCCCCAGCTTTCCTCGCGGCGCGCCTTGTCGCGCGACAGCACGGCTTCGCCGAGCGCGTTTTCAACCCTCTCGAGATAAACCTCGACGGTATCGCCGACCTTGATTTCGGCCGAGCGGCCCGGCCCGGCGAATTCGCGCAACGCGACGCGGCCTTCGGTCTTCAACCCAACATCGATGACGGCGACGTCACGTTCGATGCCAACGACCGTCCCTTTGACGACCGAGCCCTCCTGCAGGTGGCCATCGCTGAACGATTCATCGATCAGCTTGGCAAAGTCTTCGCGCGTCGGCGCGGCAGCGGCGGGTTGAGCCGAAACTTGAGCCATAAATTACTCCAGACCCCGGAGATTGAGACGAGCCCGAACGTATGATCACCACCGGCGACGCCGATGGTTGGGGTCAATGCCATACGGTCGGACGAGTTGCGTTCCGGACGAAGCTTTCGGCGCCGTCAGCAGATTGGCAACCGAACGCCTTCAAAGCTGTGAACGGGCTCTACCTCCGATGACGAAAACACCGTTAACGGCGCTTTCGGCCCGCTCGAACAGCCTCGATGATATCGACGGCGGCCCGGAATGCCGCGTCTATACCCAAATGCGTGGTATCGAGCAAGTGCGCGTCTGGAGCCGGTTTAAGCGGGGCGACGCTGCGCCGTGAATCGCGTTCGTCGCGGCGTAACAGGTCGGCCAGCACTTCGTGTTCGTCGGCTGTCTCGCCGCGCGCGCGCAATTCGAGCATGCGGCGCGCGGCGCGCACTTCCGGCGAAGCGATGACGAACAGTTTCACGTCGGCGCCGGGCGCGATGACGGTGCCGATGTCGCGACCATCGAGGACGGAGCCCGGTGGCCGCATCGCGAATTCGCGCTGGTAGTTGATCAAGGCTTGGCGCACCTGTGGGATCGCGGCGACGACTGACGCCGCTTCGGTGATCGGTTGCAATTTCAGCGCATTCTCTTCGAATTTTGTCGGGTCGAGCCTGACCGCGATCTCGGTCGCGTGCGCGGCGTCATCCGTCGGATGGCCGGCATCGAGCATGGCCTTGGCCACGGCCCGGTAAAGCAGTCCGGTGTCGAGATGATGCAGCCCGTAGACCGACGCGAGCTGCCTGGCAATCGTGCCTTTGCCCGAGGCGGCTGGACCGTCGATCGCAATGATCATCGGCGGCTACCTTTTTTTGAGGCGTACAGGGCTAGCCGAGGCGGAGAATGATGTTGCGCTGTCCCGCTCACGACAGATCGGCGCCCAGCGTTCGCATCAATTCCACAAATCCCGGAAAGCTCGTCGCGATGAAGCTGCCATCATCGATACGCACCGGACGTTCGCTGGCGAGGCCAAGGACGAGCGCGGCCATGGCGATGCGGTGGTCCATGTGCGTCTGGACCAGACCGCCGCCGGCAACCCTGCCGCCCCCTTGCACAATCAAGTCATCGCCGTCGATCTCGGCAGTCACGCCGTTGGCCCGTAACAAAGCCGCGGTCGCTGCCAGACGATCTGATTCCTTGACCCGCAATTCCTTGAGCCCGCGCATGATGGTCACGCCTTCGGCAAAAGCAGCCGCCACGGCGAGGATCGGATATTCATCTATCATTGTCGGCGCGCGCGCTGCCGGAACCTCGACCGAATGTAATTGTCCGGCGCGCACGCGCAGATCGGCTACCTCTTCGCCACCTTGTTGGTGCGGCTCGAGCACCTCGATCGATGCGCCCATCTCGCGCAGCGTGGCGATGAGACCGGTACGCAGGGGATTCATCATGACGCCGTCCAGAACGACATCCGAATGCGGAACTAGGAGTGCGGCGACCAATGGAAAGGCGGCCGAAGACGGATCAGCCGGCACCGTGATCGGTTGCGGCGTCAATTCCGGCTGGCCGGCCAGCCTGATGCAGCGTCCGTTGCCTTCCAAGGTTTCGACCCGCACATCGGCGCCGAAATAAGCGAGCATTTTCTCGGTGTGATCGCGCGTAGCTTCCGCTTCAATAACGATGGTTTCGCCGGGTGCCGAGAGGCCCGCCAGCAGCGTAGCCGACTTCAATTGCGCCGATGGCGCCGGCGGCTTGAACACGATCGGTAGCGGATCGCGCGCCCCGGCAAGGGTCAGCGGCAAGCGTCCATCCGCAGAGGCGAGCGTGCGTGCGCCAATGCGTTCCAAAGGATCAAGCACGCGGCGCATGGGCCGGCTGCGCAATGACGCATCGCCGTCGAATGTCGCGGTGATCGGACAACCGGCGACCGCGCCGAGCGTGAGCCGGCATCCGGTGCCTGAATTGCCGAAATCGAGGGGGCATTTCGGTTCGGCAAAGCCGCCGACGCCCACGCCGTGAACCGCCCACTGCCGCTCGCCGGTGCGCACAACTTTGGCGCCAAGGGCTTGCATCGCTTTGGCGGTATTAAGGGCGTCTTCGCCCTCGAGCATGCCGCCGATGCGAGTCTCACCCACTGCGAGCGTGCCCAAAATGAGCGCCCGAATCGAGATGGATTTGTCGCCCGGCACCCGGGCGTGGCCGGTCAACGGGCCGGCGCGGCGGGCAGTGAGCGGAACGGGATCGGCCTGCATTACAGTTAGCCCAGGCGGGCCCCCTCGGCGCGCCTCAAGAAGCGCCGTCTATCACGCCGTGCGGCGAGCCGTCATCCGCCTTATTTTCGGGCTAAAGCGCAACGGATCGACTATTGACAGCCGCGCTGCGACTAGCCAAGTGAAGCACCCGAATTGCTCGAAGGATCAGACCGTGGCCAAACCCGAACTGGGTACTAAAAGGCTCTGCGCCGGTTGCGGCGCCAAATTCTACGATCTGAACAAAGATCCGATCCACTGCCCCAAATGCGGCGTGGTTTATGAGATCGCAGTGGCGGCCCGACCGTCGCGGGCAGAGCCGGTGGCGGCGCCGGTAGCCCGCCCGCCAGTTCCCGAGGAAGTTCCGGTGCCCGAGCCGCAGGAGGTCGAGACTGTGTCCCTGGAAGAGGCCGATGCCGAGGCTGCCGGCACCGCGAAGAAACCGGCGCCCGCGGAACCGGGGGCCGAAGAGGAAGAGGTCGAGATTGAGGAGACGATCGACGACACTTTCATCGAGGAACAGGAAGATGAGGACGCCGATGTCACCGATATCATCGGCGGCGATATCGAACCTGAGGAGGAAGGATAATCAGGAGTCAGTAATCAGTGGTCAGTAATCAGAATTCTGACGCGTTCTGATTACTGATCACTGATTCCTGATCCCTGGAGGGGCCATAGCTCAGTTGGGAGAGCGCTTGAATGGCATTCAAGAGGTCGGCGGTTCGACTCCGCCTGGCTCCACCAGTCTCCCGTTAACATCTTCAAAAATTCAAACTAAATCTTCGGTCAAAGCTGACATCTCATTGTCAGGCGATGCTCGGCCAAACCGTCGCAGGCGCAGTGTAGTTGCGCTTCCCTTGCACCGTTTCTCCGCCTTAGCGCTTAAGGAGCGCTTTGTTGAGCACCACGTGAATACCTTTTGAGCCGTTGACGACTTGCGTGACCCGCAGGTCGGCCGCCAAGCTGCACAGCGTGTAGGCATCCTCACGCGATAGTCCGCTGCGCGCGCAGATAAGCTTGATCATTTCGCGCAGCGCGATCACGACAGCATCGTCGAGATCGGGATCAAACCCCATGGTGATGAAATCCGTGGGCGTTTCCGCCATCGGCCATTCGAGTCGCAAATCATCGCGGACATGCAATTCGAAGGTGCCGATCAGGCCGGTCTCGATTGCGGTGATGCAGACTTCGCCGTCGCCTTGCACGCCGTGACCGTCGCCCACCGAGAACAGCGCGCCGTCAACATGGATCGGCAAATAGAGCGTGGTGCCGGCGACCAATTCTTTGTTGTCGATGTTGCCGCCGTTGCGCCGAGGCGGCGGCGAGGCGACGGGTCCCCAGGCATGCGGCGGGCCAACGACCATCACGCCAAAGAACGGCTTGAGCGGCAGCTCGAGGCCCCACGGCAGCCGGCCAGTCATGCGCGCGCGATCGAGGGGAATATGGATCAGACGCGTGCTGGTAAAATCGTCCGGCAGCGCGCCGGCGAGCGGCCGGATGACGTTATAGCCCCAGTCGTAGTGAAGCTCGATTGATTTGATCCGCACCTCCAGCACCTGCCCGGCCTTGGCGCCGCGCACCGCGACCGGCCCGGTCATGATGTGCGGCCCATTCAGTCGCTGCGGCACGGTCGCGTGAATCGCCGATAATGCGGGTGGCACGGTCAGGCCCGATTCCGGCTTCGGCATGGCCTCGCGCGGGCCCGACACGGTGGACATGGTAACTTCGTCGCCGGATTCGATCGTGATCAGCGGTTTCAGCGCAGCGTCGAAAAAACCCCAGTGCACACTGTCCGGTCCCGCCTCCACGCGATGTTTGCGCATTCAATCCCCTCCCTGGCGGCCATGCCGGCGTGTTTGCTCGGGTTTTGCCAGAATTTTTGGCACCAAAACAGCCGCGTAGCTCAAATCCGCCAAAATTTCTGCGCCTAAATTTTTGGCGGCCTGTTGGGCCATGCTGAGGCGGCTTTTGCATGCTATGTTGCGGCTGGGGGATGCTGGCGAGCGGGGTTGCTGCGCCGGTGTTCAGCACAAGCTAGTTCGTAGTACCTAGGAACGGGAGGGGAGTATGCGTAGCGGATGGTTTGGCAACCGGCTGACCGCGGCATTTGCGACTGCTTTTGGCCTGTCGCTGGCGTTGGCCGCAAACAATCTGTCTGCGGCGCCACAACGCCAGATCAATCAAGTCAATCCCGATCTCGATAGCGATGATCAGCTGGCACCTTCGCAAATGCGGCAAGCACTGCCCGGAGCGGTGTCGCAGCCGGCGAGCGCGGGACGCTCACCGGCGCAAGCAGTGCGACACGCGGGTCCCGCGCCCGCTGCTGAAGCCCGCACCCAAACCCTCGCCTGCAGTGGCACCTTCGGCAAGGATTCAAGTCATCTTAAGCTCGCGATGACCTTCGATTCCAAAAACATCACATTCACCGATGTCGACGCCAACGGAACGAAGGTGCCGGCATCGGTGCTGTATCCAAAAGATCCGCGGCGGCGGCTCGAAGTGTGGTGGGCTAATCCCGCCGCACGCAGCGACACTTATCTGATCGTCATCAACGGCAAATCGAACTGGACCGCGCCCGGCGGCCTGCGCCTCGGATTGACGCTTGCGGCGCTCGAAAAGCTCAACCACAAGGCTTTCAAGGTCAAAGGCTTCGACAAGGACGGCGTTGCTAGCGTGAGCGATTGGGACGGGGGTGTGCTGGCCACTCTGCCGGGTGGCTGCAAATCGGGGGTGAGCCTGCATGCCGATCCCAAAGTATCAGCCGACACCGTGGCCGCTCTGCCCGCCGATAAAGAATACAGTTCGGCGGATCCCGAGATACGCGCCGCGAAGCCGACGGTGAGCGAGATCCTGATCGGGTATTGAGTTCCCGAGCGCGAAAAGCGTCAGGGCTTCGGTTGCGCGTGGCCGGGCGGCGCCGGTCGAGCAGCGGGCGCGGATGGCTTCTGCGCTTCGCTGTGCAGCGCTCTGACGTCACGCGCCATTTCCAGGCAGGTCAGCAGTTCCGTGTAGCTCGACTCGCCTCCCATTGTCGCCTCATTCGTGCAGGCCGTTTTGTCGGCGGCTGAGAAGCTCGACCATTGTTTGGCAATCTCGTCACGAGTCGCGTGCTCGCTGTCGAGGCAATTTTTCTTTTCCACCGCGATGTTGGGATCGTGGAACGAGACGCCGCCCTGTTGCGCGATGCCCTGGCAGACCTGTTCCACATTGAGCGAAGGAACGTTGTCGACGGGAATGACAAGACTGACGCCGAGAACCAGTACCGATGGCAATATCATGGCAAGCTCCGTCATCCCATTGGCTCATTATATAGCACCGCCATGTTGCGAAAAAGACAATCGTGCCGCCCGCGCTTTGAGGGTTGACCGGCAACCGGCGCACCCGCTATTCCTGCTGTAGGGTAAGGGAAATAGCCAATGATTCTCGCACCACTTTTCGGCACGGCGCTGGTTATTGCCGTCGCCACCGGCCCAACTAACGATCCGATGGGCCTCACGCACCTGACGCCGCGGGAGAAAAGCGCGGCAACGCAGCCGCTAGTCCGATCGGCCACTGACTGCATCGCACATGCCGTTTTCGCCGATCCGCGTTATCACGCCAACGATAGCGCTGGACTCGGCAACCTGATCGTCGACTCGATGCCTTCTTGCGTGGCGCCAGTGCGCGCCATGATCGACGCTTACGATCAGTATTACGGGGACGGATCGGGCGAGGCCTTTTTCATGGGGCCTTATTTGGACGTACTGCCGAAGCTGGTCGTGGAAGCCGGAAAGAAAGCCGCCGCGCCATAACAGCCGGCGCACTGATATCGATCAGTGGCACTCATCGCAGTTTCAAAGCCAAGTTAGTCGTGACCACGCAAGTTGGTCGTGACTGCGGCGCGCCGATCAGTGCGACGGCGGCGGCCCGATGACGTCGACGACGCGCATTTTGGTCGGGTCGACGAGCACAACTTTATTTTCCACCATGGTGTATTTGTAGAGCTTGGCCTCCGGGACGTTGGCGATCGCATCGTCGGGCAGCATGTACAACTCGATCATCGGCGGGACATCGGCGCCGATCACCGGTGAAAAGTCCTTGGGCGCCACTTTGCTTTTGTCCTTGCTGACTTCTTGATAAATAGCGGCCCGTTGCGCGGAGCTGAGTATAAGCTTCTGGTCGATTGCGCCGCTCACTCCGGTATCGTTGCCCGGAGCCGCAGGACTTGTGGGACTAATTGTTTGGGCGCCAGCGTTCAATGCACCAAGGCAGCAGCCGAGCAGCGCTGCCGCGAGCGTGACAGAAAATGAGCCGCGATTTTTCATCGGCTGCTCCCTTGCTGCTTTGCTTGGTCCGTAGACCCGCGCGTTGCTCAAGGCGGCGCGCGGGCCGTCGCTTCTTCCTGAACTCCTGACCCGATCCGTTATCGCGGTATCGCCTGCACAGCGATACCGGTTATCGGATCAATGACCAAGATGCGGTCGGGCTCGTAGACATAACGATAGATGACCGGTTGCGTCGCTACCGGAGCGGCAACAAATGGCGCGGGCGCAACCGCGGCCGGCGCAACGTCATATACCGGCGTCGAGTAGCCGTAGCTTGAATAGCCGACCGGCGCGGGCGGCACCGGAGCCGGCGCGGCGTCATAAAGCGGCGGCGTCGAATAGCCGTAGACCGGCGCGGGATACCCCCTCGAATAACCGTAACCCGGCGCGGGATAAATGTCTGCGACGGGCGTTGCAACGGCCGCGGGCGCAACGTCATAGAGAGGCTGCGGAGCGGCGGCCACGGTTCCAGCAACGACCGTAGTCGTCGCCGGCATGACGCGCCGCGTAATGGTGCGGGTGGTCACGATTTGCCGGCGCACCGGCGGCAATGGCGCTGCCCGGACTGTGCGTACGGTTTGGATCGTTTGTATCGTCTCGGTCCCCGCCGGTACGGTGACTATTGGCGGTTGCGCGATCACTGCAGGCGCTGGTTGCGTCGTAATCAGCGTCTGCGCATGCGCGGCAGGCGCGCCGATTGCGAGCGCCAAGCCAACCGCCGCATAAGGAAGATTGAATCTCATTGGCCTACTCCATTTCCAGTAGCGTTCGAACGTTGGAACCCGAGCCACAACCCCAACGCCCCTGGCCGCGGCCCGTTCCTCAGCAAGGTCCGCGTCAACCCCCGCATTGGAACCTGGGCCGGGAAACCACCCCGGAATTCAAAGTTTTAGGGCGGGGACAGGCATAGCGAGTGGTTAACAGTTCCAGCGCCGCAAATTCGACGCGCAAATTCGGCGCAGTTGTGCCGGTTCCGCGACCGCTATTGTTGGGCCAAAGGCCGCCGGAGCAGCGCTGCGATTGGCAGTGTCAACAAGACGAATGAGGCGACCAGCATCAAAGCAGGCCGCACGCCCAGCACATCGCCGAGCCGCCCAAACAGCACCGGAGCAAGCGCGCCCGAACCGATCGTGCCGGTGTAGAAAATGCTTAGCGCGCGCGTGCGCCACTGCGGCGTGACCAGATCTGGCACCGAGCCGTACAGCACCGATGAGGTGCCATTGAGCGCGACCCCGATCAGGGGCAGTAAGATGAGCGCCGCATCCAGCGGCAGCGGCAAAAGGGCGAGAATTCCCGTCGCCGTCAATCCTTCCGTCAACCAGACGGTTCCGATCGCGCCGATCCGAGCGCCGATAAACGCGCAGGCAAGCTTGCCCGCCGCGCCGCCAGCGAAAACCAACGTCATCGCCAAACCCACGGTTTGCAAGCTCGCGCCTTTTTCCGTCAGCACGAACGGCAGAAACAGCAGAAAAGCCATTCGGGTGGCGCTGTCGATGATGCCGATGCTGGTCAACAGCGCAAAGGCGACCGATTGCTGTTTCGGTTCGGGCTCCGCTTTGGGGGAGTTGCGCAGCCTGACGGCCTGTCCGGATTCGTAACGCGGAGCGGCGAACAATATCACTGCAGCAAGGGCGATACCGACGCAGCCCAAGATCACCAGTGCCGGACGCCAGGCCATGACCAACAGCATCAGCGACAGCGTCGCTGGTACCGTCATCTTTCCCAAATCGCCGGAAAAATTATACGCGCCTAGCGCCTTGAGTGATTGCGGTCCGGCAAAGGCGCGAGCGACAAGCGCAGAGGCTATCGGATGCTGGGCGCTGGCGCCGATGCCACTGATCAGGAGCGCACAGAGCAGCATAGCGAAGCCGGTACTCAATCCGGCAAAGCAATAACCAGCGCCGGCGAGCGCGGTGCCAAGCGCGAGTATGAGCGGCGCGCCGAACCGCTCCGACATTAAGCCCGCAGGAATTTGCAAACAGGCCATCGCGCCGACGAACATGCTTCGGAGCACGCCGAGCGCGGCATAGGTCAGGCCGAATTCGGCCTGCCATAATGGCAGCATGATGTAGATGAGATCGGTGTAGCCGTCGTGCAGCGCATGCGCTACGCCTGCAACCGAAGCGGCGCGCCGCTGTTCGCTTGAGATCCGCGGCGCGAGCGCGGTGAAATTTTCCCAGGAGAGCCTCGGCATGGCCATGACCACGGTCCTAAATGTCCCACCGCTGTCCGTCAACAAAGGCGATCGGAGGATGCGCCCGATCTTTCCGGCGCGGATGGCGCGAGTGCTTTGGCCGTTGCAATCAGCTGCGATTGACCACTGCAATCGCGCAGTGCAGTCTCCGGTCGGCTAAGAGTGCACAATGGGGTGGCTTCATGTTCGGCCTTGGCGATCTTTTCCAGTGGGAGCGGTTCGTCACGCCCACTGTGATCAAGGTCTTTTATTGGTTGGCAGTCGTCATTTCGATCCTGCTCGGTTTTGCCGGCGCGGTTAGTTCACTGACGACCATGGCGTATAATCCATTTGTCGGCGTCATCTTTCTCATCGCCAGCGTGCTCGGCGCCTGCATGGGCATTGTCATGTCTCGTATCGCCGCCGAATTCGTGCTCATTGTATTTCGCATCAACGAGCATCTGGGGGCCATCAGAAATCAAGGCGGCTTCAGGAATCAGTGAATCCGATCGGATTATCGATCAATGTCTCGCACCATTATGGGCTGAAGCGAAAGTGCATGACGTCGCCGTCCTGCACAATGTAGTCCTTGCCCTCGAGCCGCATTTTGCCAGCCTCACGGGCGCCGGCCTCGCCGCCGCAAGCGACATAATCGTCGTATGAAATTGTCTCGGCGCGGATGAAGCCGCGCTCGAAATCACTATGGATCACGCCCGCGGCCTGCGGCGCCTTGGTGCCGCGGGTGACCGTCCAAGCGCGGGTCTCTTTTGGACCGGCGGTAAAGAACGTGACAAGATCGAGAAGCGCATAGCCGGCCGCGATCAAGCGATCGAGCCCCGCTTCTTTCAAACCGATCGCGGCGAGATAATCTTCCCGCTCGTGAGCCGACAGCACTGCTATCTCTGCTTCGATCTTGGCGGAGATGACGATGGCCGCGGCGCCTTCCTCGTGCGCGCGGGCCTGTACTCGCTTCGAAAAATCGTTGCCGGTAGAAGCAGAGTCTTCGTCAACGTTACAAACGTAAAGCACCGGCAGCGCCGTAAGCAGACCGAGCATCCGGAACGGCTTCTCCTCCTCCGGCTTGCGTTGCGTCAACCGCGCGGGCTTGCCCTCACGCAGCAGCGCCAATGCGCGATCAATGAGGTCAAGCGTCTGGCGCGCTTCCTTGGCCTCTTGATCGGTGCCCCGCGACTTACGCTCCAGTCCTTCGATCCGCCGCTCCAAGCTCTCGAGGTCGGCGAGCATCAATTCGGTTTCGACGGTCTCGATATCGGCAATGGGATCGATGCGCCCTTCGACATGCGTCACGTCGGTATCTTCAAAACAGCGTACGACATGCGCAATGGCGTCGACTTCGCGGATATTGCCGAGGAATTGGTTGCCGAGCCCCTCCCCTTTTGAGGCGCCGCGCACCAGACCGGCAATGTCGACAAAGGCAAGCCGCGTCGGCACGATGGCCGCCGATTTTGCCAGCACTGCCAATTTTTGCAGCCGCGAGTCGGGCACGGCGACTTCACCGACATTCGGTTCGATCGTGCAAAATGGATAATTTGCCGCTTGCGCTGCCGCAGTTTCGGTCAACGCGTTGAAAAGCGTGGATTTGCCGACATTCGGCAAGCCGACGATGCCGCACTTAAAGCCCATGATTTTTGTTTAGTCTTTATTTGGAGTTGTTATTGCTGGTTTGGTCGTCGGGCTCGGGCTGGCCGAAACCTTTTGCCACCATGGCGAGATGGACTTTGTTCTGGAAGCTGGCATCCTGGCCTCGTGCAATGAGTTCGGCGTTATCGGCCAAAATCGCAATCAGTGCGTCGACCCAGTCGCGGTCGCTTTTCGCGAAATCACTGAGCACATAGTGCTGCACCAGATCCTTGTCGCCGGGATGACCAATTCCGATTCGCACGCGCCGATAATCATTGCCGATATGTTCGGAGATTGAACGCAAACCATTGTGGCCGGCAATGCCGCCGCCAATCTTCACGCGCACCTTGCCGGACGGCAGATCGATCTCGTCGTGAAACACGGTCACGTCGACGGGTGCTAGCTTGTAAAAATGCACGGCTTCAGCGACGGCGCGACCGGATTCGTTCATATACGTGCCCGGCAGCAGCAGCAGCGTGCGCACGCCGCCGAGCGGCCCTTCGCAGGCAAGGCCCTGAAAGCGCCGGCGCCACGGCCCGATGCCGTGGCGCTTGGCAATCTCTTGGACGGCGAGGAAGCCGATATTGTGCCGGTTGCCGACATAGCGCGCCCCCGGATTCCCGAGCCCGACCAGGAGCAGCATCGGCATGGATCCCGTGCTGGGCTACCTCACTTCTTCTCGGCGGGAGCAGCTGCGGGCGCTGCCGCTGGCGCTGCACCCGGTGCGGCGCCAGGCGCTGCACCCGGAGCGGCGCCGGGAGCTGCGCCCTCGGCCGGTACGCCGGCCGCTGCGGCTGCTGCGGCCGCTGCGGCCGCTGCGGCGGCGGCTTCAGCTGCCGCCTTCATTTCTTCGGCGTAACCGGACGGCGGCACGACGGTGACCAGCGTAATGTCGCGCGCGGTGACCACACGCACGCCAGGAGGCAGCGTGATATCGCTAAGGTGTTTGGAATAATTGATGTCGAGCTCGCTGATATCGACCTCGATGCCGCTCGGAATTGCATCGGCGCGACAGCGCACCTCGACGGTGTGCGTGACGATGCTGACGGTGCCGCCGCGTTTGACGCCGGGCGACTGGTCGGCGTTGCGGACATGGATCGGGATGTTGACGCGGATGGTGGCGCCCTCGCCCAATCGCATGAAATCGACATGCAGCGGCAAGTCGCGCACGGGATCGAGCTGGAAATCGCGGGGGATAACGCGGTGCTTCACACCGTCCACCTCGACATCATGGATGGTCGTGAGGAAGTGGCCGGCATAGATGCGCTGGCGCAAATCGGCGAAATCGAGCGAAATCGGCAGCGGCGGCTTGCCGTCGCCATAGATGATTCCGGGTATGCGGCCGGTGCGACGTTCGGCCCGGGCGGCCCCCTTGCCTGCCCGCGAACGCGCCGCCGCCTTGATTAGATTGACGGTCGCCATCGTGTGTCCTCGTCTTAAGCCCTGTAACGAAAGGAAATTCCGCGTCAGCCTCCAGGGGTGCCGGTGAAGCCGCGGTCGCGCGCTTATAGCGGCGCAAGCCCGGGAAAACAAGAAATACGGGCAGGGTCCGGCGCCGCCCGGGTTCTCGGCGGCGAATGCCGGCCGGACGCGCTAAGCCGGCGGTATATCGATGCCCGCAGTTGGCCCGGAGACCGGTTGCTCGACCGGGCGGCTGCCTGGCGCAGGATTGGCAAGCCGGCTTTCAAGTGCCGCGATGCGTGCCTTGAGCGTTTCATTTTCTTCACGCGCGAGCCGTGCCATGTCTTTGACGGCTTCGAATTCTTCGCGCTTGACAACATCCAGATCGCGCAGAAACCGCTCGGTCTGGTTGCGGAACAGCGTCTCGAATTCCCGGCGTACGCCTGGCATCATTCATTAGCCGGGCAACTTCGTCGAAGAACCGATTCGTTGTCTGCACCATGCTCGCCTCCGCAGCCTTTAGAGATCCGTGCGGCCAAATCCGTGCGGCCAAATCCGTGCGACCAAATCCATCCGATCCCAGGCCCGCTTGCCTTGCCTAGAGACAATGGCGATGGTGCAAGACAGCCGCAAGAGCCGCGCCAACGGCTCGGCCGTAAATTAACCGCATGAACAAACGTTATGAAGCGGCGCCTTTCAGCGTAGGATTCCCTGGATGCTCGTTTTACCCATCATTCCGTTTCCGGCGATCAATCCGGTTCTGATTTCCATCGGTCCGTTTGCGGTGCGCTGGTACGCGCTCGCCTATATCGTCGGGATTATCGCCGGCTGGCTTTACGCGCGCGCCATCATTGCGTCCGAAAGGCTCTGGGGCGGTCGGGCGCCGTTCACGGTGACCGATTTCGACGATTTTGTCATTTGGATCACGCTCGGCATCATTCTCGGCGGCCGCATTGGTTATGTGCTGTTCTATAACTTCGCGCATTTTGCCGCCAATCCGATCGAGATTCTGCAGCTCTGGAACGGCGGGATGTCGTTCCACGGCGGCGTTGTCGGCTGCATCCTCGCCGTCGTGTTGTTTGCGTTGCGGCGGCACATTCCAGTTTTGTCACTTGGCGACGTGACGGCGGCAGTAGCGCCAATCGGATTGTTTCTTGGCCGCCTTGCCAATTTCATCAATGGGGAATTGTGGGGCCGCGCTACCGACGTGCCCTGGGCCATGGTCTTCCCGCATGGCGGCGCCATCCCGCGCCATCCAAGCCAGCTTTATGAAGCGAGCCTTGAGGGCGTCGTACTGTTCATTTTGCTCGCCTTGCTGGTCCGTTCCGGCGCGCTGAAGCGCCCCGGCGTTGTCACCGGCGTCTTCGCGATCGGCTATGGCGCAGCGCGGATCACCTGTGAATTTTTTCGCGAGCCGGACGTGCAGCTCGGTTTCTTATGGGGCGGGCTCACGATGGGAATGCTGCTCTGCATCCCACTGCTGCTAGCCGGCATCGCGGTGCTTGCCATCGCATTCCAGCATGCGCCAAAGCCGAAAAATGGCTGAGGCGGTTGCGCCGCTAATTGATGAAATTCGCCGGCTCATTGCGGCTGGCGGTCCAATGCCAGTCGCTGCATATATGCGGCTGTGCCTCACTCACCCAAAATATGGCTATTACATCAATCGCGATCCGCTCGGCGCTGGCGGCGATTTCATCACCTCGCCGGAGATCAGCCAAATGTTCGGCGAGCTGATCGGGCTTTGGATCGCTGCGGTGTGGCGGCAAATGGGTGCGCCGGAAAATCTGCGCCTCATTGAGCTCGGCCCCGGACGCGGCACCTTGTTGCACGACGCGCTGCGGGCAACGAAAGTAGTGGGCGGATTTCGCGACGCGCTAGTGCTGCATCTGGTCGAAATTAGCCCGGCATTGCGTGAAATTCAGGAGCGACGGCTGGAGCCGATCGGCGCGCCGACCCTGTGGCACGACAAGCTCGAGGACGTCCCCGGCGGCCCGAGCATCATTGTTGCCAATGAATTTATCGATGCGCTCCCGGTTCATCAGGCCGTGAAAGCAGCCGACGGCTGGCACGAACGCGTGGTGGCTGTCACCGCCGAAGGCAATCTCGTGTTCGACACGGCGTCCGACCCGTTACCGTTCTTTGAGGCATCGATGCCGCGCGCATTGCGCCAAGCCCCGCTCGGCTCGATCTATGAGTGGCGCGCCGATAATATCGCGCTCGAACTCGGTCGGCGAACACGCGAGGAAGGTGCCGCCTTGATCATCGATTATGGTCACGCCCATTCCGGTATGGGCGATACGCTGCAGGCGGTGGCACGGCATTCTTTCACGGACCCGTTGCGCGCGCCGGGCACCGCCGATTTGACGGCACACGTCGATTTCGAGGCGCTGGCGCAATGCGCCGAGACCATGGGCGCTCGCATCCATGGGCCGATACGGCAACGCGATTTGTTTCTTCGGCTCGGCATCGAACAACGCGCCGCCGCCCTGAAAGCCGGCGCGCCACAGGAGAGAGCGGCGGAGATCGAAATGGCACTCGCGCGGTTAATGGCGGGCGGCGCGCTAGGTATGGGCGAATTGTTCAAAGCGATCGCAATTGCAGCGCCGAAACTCGGTCCGCTGCCCGGTTTTGAAACAGCTCCATGAAGATCGAAGCCGCCTCACTGATGCTGACCGGAATCCGGCACGCTTTTTTTACGCGCGCCGGCGGCGTTTCCAGCGGCCTCTATGAGAGCCTCAACGGCGGCGTCGGATCACGCGACAGCCCCGGCAATGTCACAGAAAATCGTGCCCGTATTGCAGCGGCATTGGGAGTCGAGCCGCAGCGGCTGCTCACCGCCTATCAATCGCATTCGCCCAATGTCGTCGTCGCCGAGGCGCCGTGGACGACCGATAACCGTCCCAATGCCGATGCGATCGTCACGCGTATGCGCTCACTCGCCGTCGGCGTGACGACAGCGGATTGTGGCCCCATCTTGCTTGCCGACCCGCTAGCAGGCGTGATTGGCGCCACCCATGCTGGCTGGCGCGGCGCTCTGACCGGCGTCATCGAGGCGACAGTCGCGGCAATGGAACGGCTCGGCGCCGCAGCCGACCAGATCCGGGCCGCAATCGGTCCCATGATTCGGCAATCGAGCTATGAGGTTGGGGCCGAGCTTTTTGCCCGCTTTCATGCCGAAGACCCCGCCAGCAGCCGATTCTTCGCGCCGGCGAGCCGTACCGGGCACACGATGTTCGATCTCGCCGGCTATATCGCGGCCCGGCTCAAGCGGGCCGGGGTCGTTCAAGTCGAGGATCTCGCTCTGTGTACCTATGCCGATCCCGGACGATTTTTCAGTTACCGCCGCACCACCCATCGTGCCGAGGCCGACTATGGCCGGCACATCAATGCAATCGCATTGGCCGGCGAGTTACGCATGGCGGCTTGATCCCGCAATACTGCGCCGGGCCGTGGCAGCCCCTCTCGGCCAACGAACGTTAACCTCTTATTGCTCAAAGCAAAAAACCGACGGGGGAAAGGTTTTGATTCATATTGCCAGCCCCGGACGCGGCTTGTATCAGGGCTATGCATTTGTTCGGGCATGATCTTTCCGCAAACGGTGGCCGCCGCGAGACGACGCACCGCTTGCGCTTTTCGGGATCATGCTCCGCGGATCACGCGCCAGAAAGCGGCGCCGGAGAGCGGGGATGACGGGCAAAAACGGCGCGATCAAACTCGTCGCCGGCAACTCCAATCCTGTGCTCGCCGCAGCCATCGGCAAGTACATCGGCACGCCGCTGACCAAAGCCGTGGTCCGACGCTTCGCCGACATGGAAATCTTTGTGGAAATCCAGGAGAACGTGCGCGGCGCCGACGTGTTCGTCATTCAATCCACCTCGTTTCCCGCCAACGATCACCTGATGGAATTGTTGATCATCATCGACGCGCTGCGGCGCGCGTCGGCGCGGCGGATAACGGCAGTGATCCCGTATTACGGGTACGCCCGGCAGGACCGCAAACCGGGGCCGCGCACGCCGATCTCGGCGAAGCTCGTCGCCAATCTCATCACCCATGCCGGCGCCGACCGCGTGCTGACGCTCGATCTGCATGCCGGGCAAATCCAAGGCTTCTTCGATATTCCCACCGACAATCTGTTTGCGGCGCCGGAAATGACGCGCGACATCCGCCAGCGTTTCGATCTTAGTAAGCTCATTGTGGTGTCGCCCGACGTCGGCGGCGTAGTGCGGGCGCGCGGTCTGGCCAAGCGCATCAATGCGCCGCTCGCCATTGTCGATAAGCGGCGAGAACGTCCGGGCGAATCCGAAGTGGCCAACGTGATCGGCGAGGTCGATGGCGGCGTCTGCGTGCTGGTTGACGACATCGTCGATTCCGGTGGCACGTTGGTAAACGCCGCCGACGCGCTGCTCGATAAGGGCGCTAAAGAGGTTTACGCCTACATCACCCATGGGGTGTTATCGGGCGGCGCAATTGAGCGCATCAGCAAATCTAGATTGAAAGAACTGGTCATCACCGACTCGATACAGCCGAGCAAAGCCGTCACCGAGGCGAAGAACATCCGCGTCTTGCCGGTTGCCACCCTGATCGGCGAAGCGATCAACCGAACGGCCGCGGAAGAGTCCGTGTCCAGCCTGTTCGACTGAGCCCGATCCAGCCCACCGATCCATCCCTGTCGAGCGAGCGCACGCGGTCACCCCGAGTCAACTTGTCGCAGTCCGAGCTGTGGACGGCAATCTTTTGCCGATTGTGCCGACCGGGCAAATCACTTCATGAGTGCCGGTAGTGATGTGCGTACAGCGTGTTGTGCGGCCTTTGGTGGATGGAATCAGGCCGATTATAGTCGGTGGACGGGCTGATTCGCGGCTTTCGTCAACAGGCACGCAAAAGTCGCTCCTGCGTCAAATTGCAGCCGGTATTTAGAACGGTGCTTGTGGCGTGCGTTCCACCCTCAGGGGACAGAGTGGAGACGGCATGGCACTCATCGAGTCTACGCGCGATCATCGTGACAGCCCACTCGACGTTGTCGAGCATATGGCTGCCGGCAATAACTGGCCATTTGAACGTGCCGGCGAAGACGAGATTGGTCTCGTAGTCACCGGCCGATGGACCAATTATCAGGTGTCGTTCACGTGGATGAGCGACATTGAAACGCTGCACCTTGCTTGTGCTTTTGACATGAAGGTGCCGGAGCCGCGGTTGGCGGAGGTGCAAAAACTGATCGCACTGGTCAACGAGCAACTGTGGATCGGACATTTCGACGTGTGGACTCAGAACGGCGTCATCATGTTCCGCCATGCTATGGTGCTGGCGGGCGGCGTCGCGGCATCCGGGCGGCAATGCGAATCGGTCCTTGCAACCGCGCTCGACACCTCCGAGCGCTATTTCCCGGCTTTCCAATTCGTCATCTGGGCAGGCAAGTCGGCGCGGGAAGCGATGGATTCCGCGATGTTTGAAACCACGGGCCAGGCGTGACCACCGCCGGCCGAAGTCGCAATCCAAGTCCGGACTTAAGTTCAGACCTGCGCGATTTCTCCGGCCTGCTCGTTCTGGTCGGTGCCGGCAAAATGGGCGATGCTCTGCTTGAAGGCTGGCTCCGGCTTGGCCTCGATCCGCGCAAGCTCGCGGTAATCGAGCCGCAGCCGCAGCCGCACATCGCGGCGCTGGTGAGTCGGGGCGTTGAGCTCAATCCGAATGGCGAAGCGCTGCGCCGCGCGAACGTCGTCGTCATAGCGGTGAAGCCGCAAACGGCGCTCGAGGCGCTAGCGGCGCTGGCGCCGAATCTTTCTTCTTCCGTATTGGTCATCTCGATCATGGCCGGTCGCACACTGGCGTTTCTCTCCTCGGCATTGCCGCGCGCGGCGGCGATGGTGCGCGCGATGCCGAACACCCCAGCCGCGATCGGACGCGGCATCACCGTCGCGGTGCCGTGGAAGGCCGACGCGGCGCAGCGCGACCTTGCTCATCGGCTGCTCGGCGCGACTGGCGCGGTGGAATGGGTTGAGGACGAGGCCCTCATGGATGCGGTAACCGCGGTGTCGGGCTCGGGGCCGGCTTATGTCTTCCTGCGGTGCGAAGCCCTGGCGCAGGCAGGAACAGCGGCAGGACTGCCGCCGGGTCTGGCGGAAAAGCTCGCGCGCGAGACCGTCGCCGGGTCCGGCGAGCTGTTGCACCGATCCGGGGAGAATGCCGCGACTTTGCGCGAAAATGTGACCTCACCCGGCGGCACGACCGCCGCTGCGCTGGCCGTCTTGATGCGTCCGAACGGTCTGATGCGGCTCATGACCGAAGCAATAGCCGCCGCAACAGCGCGCTCCCGCGAATTGGCTGGCTGACTTCGGACGTCGAGTTCGAGCCTTGATTTCGAGCGCCGATTTCGCGCCTCATTTCGCGCCTCTTGGAACGATCAGGCCCGCGCATACATTCCAAGCTATAATGCGAAACCCCGGCAGCTGGCTGTCGGCCCGGCTTTCGTTAAGTCGTTATCCACCCGCCCGGATGCGGTAGGGGTTACCAAGTAGGGTTGCCAAGTAGGAGTGTTGTCATGGCTCGCAGGTCCGCTCGCAAATCGTCGGCTCGATCCACCCGTCGCCCCGCTGCCGCTGCGCCGACGAGCGATCGCGACAAGATCATTGCGGCCTTCCTGGACCTGCTCGCCGCAAAGCGCATCGAGCAGATTGGTTTTGCCGAAATCGCCGAAGCCGCCGGCGTGCCGCTGGCGCAGCTTCGCAACGAATTTCCTTCCACTTTGGCAATTCTGGCGGCTCACATTAAATCGCTCGACCGCGCGGTGTTGAGCGAGGATTTCGGCGACGTCGAGGACGAGCCGCCGCGTGAGCGCCTGTTCGACGTGTTAATGCGGAGGCTTGAAATCCTCAGCCCACACCGTGAAGCGGTGCGATCGCTCATACGCTCGGCCAGGCGCAATCCGCCGCTTGCGCTGGCGCTTAACGGACTTGCGGTCCGCTCGCAGCAATGGATGCTGACAGCCGCCGGCATTAGCGCCTCGGGACCGCGCGGCATGATACGCGCCCAAGGTCTTGCCGCGCTGTTCGGCGGCGTGCTGCGGACCTGGATTCATGATGAAGATCCGGGCCTCGCCCGGACAATGGCTTCGCTCGACCGGGCGCTGGCGCGAGGTCAGCGGTTTGCTGGCCTGCTCGAGGATTTGTGTCGAATACCGGCGCGACTTTGCCGATTGCGGCCGCGCCGGCGACGCGACGAGCATTCGGAAGATTCCGCCGCGGCCTAATCGTCGCAACGGCATGAACTGGTCAGGAAAACGCCGCGCACACGCGAGCTGCAAATTAGAATGCCTATAAAAAATGATTTTTTCTTTGCAAGCGCCGGCAGCCTGGACTATTGAAAGTTTCATATCGAACCAATTTTTCGCGGACTCCTCGCGACCATGATTGTGTGTTCCTGCAACGTGTTCACGGACCACGATGTGCGTGCGACGCTCTCGACGGGCCGAGACATTCCGCGAACAACGGGGCAGGTTTACCATTGCCTGGGCTGTAGCGCACAATGCGGGCGTTGCGCGCGCACCATTCGCCGCATCATGGACGAAGCGCTCATGACCACCGAGCCCGAATGTTGCAGGACATCTCGTGCTGAGTCGTGACTGATTCCACAATCGTCATCTGATAAGCGCCGCGCCCGCTTTCAGCGCGCGGCACACCGGCTATAATCGAAAAGTCTCGAACGCCGAACGTGCAATAACGGCCAATGCCAGGAGCAAATTATGCGAGGGGAGCCGGGTGTCGTCGATTATCTCAACAAGGCGCTGCGGCACGAGTTGACCGCGGTCAATCAATATTGGCTGCATTATCGCCTGCTCGACAATTGGGGCTACAAGTCGCTCGCTAAGCAATGGCGCAAGGAATCCATCGAGGAGATGCAGCACGCCGATAAGCTCGTCGAACGCATCATCTTTCTTGACGGTTTTCCTAACATGCAGGTGCTCGATCCGCTGCATATCGGACAGAACGTGAAGGAAGTACTCGACTGCGATCTCGCCGCCGAGATTTCAGCACGCACGCTCTACGAGGAAGCCGCTACGCATTGCCATTCGGTTCGCGATTATGTGTCGCGCGATCTGTTCGAAAAGCTCATGCACGATGAGGAGGAACACATCGATTTCCTCGAAACCCAGCTTGATCTCGTCGCCAAGCTTGGGCTTGAACTCTACGCGCAGCATCACATTGGCGAACTTGAAGAGGACGAAGACTGAGCCGCCGCAGCCCCCGGCCGGTCGATTAATTAGAAAGCCGGTCGGCGCTTTGCCGGCCCTGTAAAGTAGCGCAGTCACGGGCGGTCTCGCCTGACGGCGCGCAATATCAGCCCAAGCGACCCGTTTAATCTTGCGACTTTTATTGTCTGGCTTGACGTCGGTCACCCGCTTCCTTATTTCCGGCGGCGGGACACCCCTCCCCACCGAGGGGCGACTATCTGGAAGGATAGGCCATGACCTCAGCGATGCCCTCCGTGCGGCCGGTAGTGCCGCATTTTTCGTCCGGCCCCTGCGCCAAGCGCCCCGGCTGGAGCCTGCAAAACCTCGCTGGCGCGCTGCTCGGCCGCTCGCATCGCTCGAAGCCCGGCAGGGTGAAGCTCAAACGCGCCATCGACCTGACGCGCGAGGTGCTGCAGGTCCCGGCCGATTACCGGATCGCCATCGTGCCGGCTTCCGATACAGGCGCCATCGAAATGGCCCTGTGGTCGCTTCTTGGACCGCAGCCGGTGACTATGCTCGCGTGGGAATCTTTCGGCGAGGGTTGGATCAACGACGTCGTCAAGGAGCTCAGGGTCAAAAATGTAACCGTGCTGCGCGCGCCCTATGGCGAATTGCCCGATCTCGGCTCGGTCGATCCGGCGAGCGACATCGTGTTCACCTGGAACGGCACGACCTCCGGCACGCGGGTGCCGAATGCCGATTGGATCGCTGCCGCCCGCACCGGCCTCTCGATTTGCGACGCAACCTCTGCCGCATTCGCGCAAGCCTTGGACTGGCCGAAGCTCGATGTCGCAACGTTTTCCTGGCAGAAGGTGCTCGGTGGCGAGGCGGCGCATGGCATGCTGATTTTGTCGCCGCGCGCGGTGGCGCGGCTTGAAACGTATAAGCCGCCCTGGCCGATGCCAAAAATCTTCCGCATGACCAAAGGCGGCAAGCTAAACGAAGGCATCTTTCAGGGCGAGACCATCAACACGCCGTCGATGCTGTGCCTCGAAGATTATCTCGATGCGCTGGAATGGGCGCAGTCGATTGGCGGACTGAAAGCGTTGCACGCGCGCGCCGACGCCAACACCAAAGTCATCGCCGATTGGGCGGCGGGTACATCGTGGATTGATTTTTTGACCCGCGATCCAGCGCTGCGCTCCAATACGTCGGTGTGCCTGAAAGTCGTCGATCCGGCAGTTACCCGTCTGCCGGGCGAGGCACAAGCTGCTTTCGTAAAGGGCATCGCGGCGGCGCTCGAGAAAGAAGGCGTCGCCTATGACATCGCCGCCTATCGCGACGCTCCCCTGGGTTTGCGCATATGGTGCGGTTCGACAGTCGAACGCACCGACGTCGAAGCGCTCACGCTGTGGCTGGATTGGGCCTATGCCACCGCCAAAGCCGAGCTTGCCACGGCGGCGTGACGACGATCTCCGGCAGCTCTTGAGAGGACCAACGAATGGCGCCGCGAGTCCTTATTTCGGATGCGCTTTCTCCGGCGGCGGTGGCGATTTTTAAGAATCGCGGCCTCGACGTGGAATTTCAACCCAACCTAGGCAAAGACAAGGAAAAGCTTGCCGCCGCAATTGACGGTTTCGATGGCCTGGCGATCCGATCCGCGACCAAGGTCACGGCCAAGCTGCTGGAGCATGCCAAGAGCTTAAAGGTGATCGGTCGCGCCGGCATCGGCGTGGACAATGTCGACATCGCAGCGGCGACGGCGCGCGGTGTCATTGTTATGAACACGCCATTTGGCAATTCGATCACGACGGCGGAACATGCGATCACGCTGATGCTGGCATTGGCGCGGCAAATCCCGGAAGCCGACAGTTCGACCCGCGCCGGCAAGTGGGAGAAAAACAAGTTTCTCGGCGTTGAGATCTTCAGCAAGACGCTGGGCATCATCGGCTGCGGCAATGTCGGCTCGATCGTCGCCGACCGTGCGCTCGGCTTGAAGATGAAGGTTATCGCCTACGATCCTTTCCTGTCCGTCGAACGCGCACTCAAGCTCGGTGTCGAGAAGGTCGAACTGGACGAGTTGTGGCGCCGCGCGGATTTCATCACGTTGCATACGCCGCTAACCGAAAAGACGCGCAATATCATCAATGCCGAAACTCTGGCGCAGATGAAGCGCGGCGTGCGGCTAATCAATTGTGCGCGCGGCGAACTGATCGACGAGGTCGCGCTCGCTACGGCTTTGAAATCGGGGCAAGTCGCCGGCGCGGCGCTTGATGTCTTCCGGGAGGAGCCGGCCACCCAAAGCGTGCTGTTCGGCCTACCCAATGTAGTGTGCACGCCGCATCTTGGCGCCGCGACCATGGAGGCGCAGGAAAATGTCGCGCTGCAAATTGCCGAGCAGATGTCAGACTACCTTCTGCGCGGCGCGATTTCGAACGCCGTCAATTTCCCTTCGATCAGCGCCGAGGAGGCACCAAAGCTCAAACCGTTCATCGCGCTTGCGGAAAAGCTCGGTTCGTTCGCCGGGCAACTCACCGAAAGCGGCATCAAGCAGGTGCAAATTACCTACGAGGGCGGGGTCGCCGAAATGAACACCAAGGCGCTGACCTCCGCTGCGGTGGCAGGCCTGCTCCGGCCGATGCTGCAGGAGGTCAATGTCGTCTCGGCGCCGATTGTCGCCAGAGATCGCGGCATTGTGGTTGAGGAAACCCGCCGCGACGCCGAAGGCGATTACGACAGCCTAATCACGCTCGCCGTCGTGACGGACCGGCAAACGCGCTCAGTCTCAGGCACGGTATATGCCGCCGGGCGGCCGCGGATCGTCAATATCAAAGGTATCCGGATGGATGCGGAATTTGCTCCGTCGATGCTTTACGTGACCAATCAGGACAAACCGGGATTCGTCGGGCGCTTTGCCACACTCCTGGCCGAGGCCGGAATCAATATCGCGACCTTCCATCTCGGACGCGAGTCGCTCGGCGGCAACGCGATCGCGCTGGTTGAGATCGATGGCACCGTTCCGGCCGAGGTGCTCGCCAAGGTGCGGCGGATTCCGAACGTCCAACAGGTCAAACCGCTGCAGTTCTGATGGCTCAGCGCCTGGTGGCAATGGGAATACCGGCGAAGACCAAGCCGTAGCCCACGGCATGATAGATTTGCAGGCGCTCGCCCAGCAGCGCAATTGCCAGCACCGATCCAAAGACCGGCACGAGATGGATGAACGGCGCCGCACGATTGGCGCCGATCAGTTCAATGCCGCGGTTGAGACACAGATAGCCGAACAGGGAGGGGAAGACGCAAAGATAGAGCAGGCTCAAAGCGCTGAAATAATTGAAAATGATTCTCTGCCCGAACGCGATCTCCAGTGCCATGGCGGGCACCAGCAACAGCGCGCCGCCGCCCATGCCGACGGCGAGGAACGACAGCGGGTGCATCGCCGGCCGCACACGCAGCATAGCGACGTAAAAAGCGTAGATCAGAAGCGCAACGACAAACCAGAGATCGCCGCTGTTGAACGCTACGGCCAACAGGATTTCGAGGCTGCCGTGACAAACGATCACGACGACGCCGGCGAGCGAGAGACAGATGCCGGCGCTCTGGCGCACCGACAGCCGGTCGCGAAATAACACGAACGACCACAATGCGACGAACAGCGGTGAAACGGACTGCAACAGCAGTCCGTTGATCGCGGTGGTAAAATGCAGGCCGTAATAGGCCATCGTGTTATAGGCCGAGAAGCCAGTCAGTGCGAGCAGCGTCAGCAAGCCCGCATGCTTGCGAATGACCGGCCAGTCGCGCGCCAGATGCCGCGCGGCGAACGGCAGTAGGATGACGAACGCGCCGGCCCAGCGGATCACCGAAACCGTGATCGGCGGAACGTAGCCGGCGATGTAGCGCCCGATCACGACGTTACCGGACCAGAATAAGGATGTCAGCGACAGCAATAGATAAGCGCGATGGGCAACGGAGGTGCCGGTATTGCTTGGATCGCCGGCTTGCTGGGTGATAGGGCTGCCATGGGAATTTCCGCTGGCATCTGGGTCGCGCGCGCCATCGCCATTGGTGCGGATCGAAGTTTGGGCCTGGTTCCGTGGCGTCATCTTTCGCGCTCACTTGGACAGGGCGGTGAGCTAGCGCAGCATGAGCCAAGCCGGTAGGCCTGAAGTCGCATGACTGAGCGCGCAGGCGTGGCAGCGCTAATATCGTCTGCAGCGGCGGGCAACGTCTCAGCTATGGCCTGCTGCGGCGGGAGCGGTACCGTTAATGGGTGAAAGCGAGGCAGTTTTGCGGTGAAAACCAAGCCGTTGCGGGGACTTGCCGGCGCTGCGGGCAGGCGGGTTTTCCTTGCTTCGCCGCGCATCATCCAGTATCGGAACGACCGGCGGCAGCCAGTATCCGAGCCATCGTAATCATTATCGGCTTTTGAGGACCCTTCCCTCATGGCAAATGTCGTCGTGGTCGGCTCCCAATGGGGCGACGAGGGCAAAGGCAAGATCGTCGATTGGCTCTCGGAGCAGGCCGACATCGTCGTCCGCTTCCAGGGCGGACACAATGCCGGCCATACGCTGGTGATCGACGGCACCACGTACAAGTTGTCGCTATTGCCCTCGGGCGTCGTGCGGCCGGGCAAGCTATCCGTGATCGGCAATGGCGTGGTGCTCGACCCGCACGCGCTGTTGGGCGAGATCGCGCAACTGAAAAAACAAGGGATCGTCGTCACGCCGGACAACCTGCGGATCGCAGAGAACACGCCGCTGATCCTGCCGCTGCACCAGGAACTCGATGTCGCGCGCGAGCGGGCATCCGGCAAGGGCGCGATCGGCACCACGGGCCGCGGCATCGGTCCGGCCTATGAGGACAAAGTGGGCCGCCGCGCCATTCGGCTGATGGATCTGGCCGACCTGCAGATGCTCAACGGCAAGATCGAGCGCCTGCTGGCGCATCATAATGCGCTGCGGCGCGGTCTTGGCATGAGCGAGGTCGCCCCGCAAAACCTGTACGACGAACTCGCTGCGGTCAGTCCGAAGGTGCTGCCCTACATGGATTCGGTGTGGGCATTGCTTGATGAACGGCGTCGTGAGGGCAAACGCATTTTGTTCGAAGGCGCCCAAGGCGCACTGCTCGATATCGATCACGGCACTTATCCGTTCGTCACGTCCTCGAACACGGTGGCAGCACAAGCCGCCATCGGATCGGGTATGGGCCCCGGCGTCATCGATTATGTGCTTGGCATTTGTAAGGCCTATACAACGCGCGTGGGAGCCGGGCCGTTTCCGACCGAGCAGACCAATGCGATTGGCAAGACGCTCGGGGAACGCGGCAAGGAATTCGGCGTCGTCACCGGCCGACCGCGGCGCTGCGGCTGGTTCGACGCGGTTTTGGTGCGGCAGACGGTGCGAACCAGCGGCATCCACGGTCTCGCGCTTACCAAACTCGACATCCTGGACGGGTTCGACGAGATAAAGGTCTGCGTCGCCTATCGGTTGGATGGCCGCGAGATTGATTATCTGCCGGCCAGCGAGCACGCCCAGGCGCGCGTTGAGCCGATTTACGAAACCATCGCGGGCTGGCGGGAGAAAACAGCCCACGCCCGCTCGTGGGCCGATCTGCCCGCTCAAGCGATCAAATACGTTCGCCGCTTGGAAGAGCTAATCGGCTGTTCTGCCGCTATTTTGTCCACGAGTCCGGAACGCGAGGATACGATCCTCATGCACAATCCGTTCGAAGCATAAGATGCAAGTTTAGTGAGCGCAGCGTAAACTCCGCCGATGGCAGATTATCATCCACTCATCGCCCGCGCCGTAGAGGGGCTTGCCAATAATACCGCCGAAGCGCGGCGCACGCTTTATGAGCGCGCCCGCGCCGCCTTGGTGGCGCAGCTGCGCGGTATTGACCCGCCGCTCTCCGAAGCCGAGATCACCCGCGAGCGCCTGGCGCTGGAGGACGCGATCCGCAAGGTTGAGGCCGAGGCGGTGCGCAAAGCGCGTAGTGAACCGCGCCCGGCAGCGCCGCGGTCGATTCATGCGACGAACCGCCCTTATGGCGGAGCCGCTTCGTCCGCCAGCCCAGGAGCGCCGGGATGGCGCGAGCGTTCGAGCGCACTGTCCAACGCTATGCCGCCGCCGTCGGGTGCAGAGACGAGATTCGCAGAAACGGCGCAAAAGGAAGCGCTGTCCACCGTCCGAGTGAATGAATCGGTCTCGAGCGAGGCGCCGTTGGCTGAGTCACGGGCGAGCGCGCGCAGTCGGCTGCTTAACGCGCGAACCACGCAAAGACCGCGCGAGGAATTCAAAGGTTTTCGCAATGCCGCGAGCGCCGCGGATGATCTCGATGCCCCCGCTAACAGGGGAAAGACGCCAGTTCGCAATACGCAAAACGCCTATGGGGCTGCCTCGACGCACGAATTTTCCGACGCAGAGGCGGTGGCGCCGGATGGTGCCGAGCGTTTTGATAATGAACAGTCTTCCGATCTGGTCGAGGACGTTGCGCTGCCGTTGCATAGACTCGAACAGGGATACGATCTCGATGACCAGGAACAGATTGAATTAAATCGGCACCAGCCGCAGCATTCAATCGAACCAGCAGAGCATTATCGGAAGCCGCGGCCGCCACGCTCTTATCGCGGTCTCGCCAAGCTTGCGGCGATACTAATTATTGTTGCCGGCCTCGGGGCGATGGCGTCGTGGCAGTGGCCCAATATCAGCGGGCTTTATCAGTTCCTCACCCATATGCGGTCGAAACCAACGCAAACGGCTCAGCCGCCGACGGGCGATCCGAAATTCGCCGGCCGCGTGCCGCAAGAGCAAACTCGTCAGCCGCCGACTGCAGCCACGCCGAAGGACCAGAGTGGACCTGCGCTCGCGCAGCGCGTCGTGCTCTATGAGGAGGATCCGGCCAATCCGCAGGGCAAACAATATGTCGGCTCGGCGGTGTGGCGGACCGAAACGGTTTCGCCCGGCAGCGGGCTCGCTCCGGAACTTCAGATTCGCGCCGATGTCACGATTCCCGACCGGAATATGACCCTCACTTGGTCGCTACGCCGCAATACCGATCAAGCGCTTCCGGCCAGCCACACGATCGAAATCATGTTCAACTTGCCGGCGGATTTTGCAGGCGGCGGCATTGCCAATGTGCCGGGTGTTTTGATGAAAGAATCCGAGCAGGCGCGCGGCGTGCCGCTCGCTGGGCTCGCCGTGAAGGTAACCAACGGTTTCTTCCTGATCGGCCTGTCGGCGGTTGACGCCGACGTGCAGCGTAACCTGCAACTTCTCAAGGACCGATCATGGTTCGATATTCCCGTCGTGTATAATAATGGCGGGCGCGCCATTCTTGCACTGGAGAAGGGGCCGCCAGGCAATCGCGCATTCGCCGATGCGTTCGCCGCTTGGGGCAAATAAAACGCATTGGACAAACGTAATCGACGCCTCAGTTGTGTTGCAGTTCGGGTGTGGGGAGAAGGCCAATGAGCGCGTCCGACGCGAGAAAGCCGAAGCCCGTTTTGAGCGCTCATCTTGCTTCCGCTTTCCGCACCTTAGAGACGGAGTCGGACGGCTTAGCCGCGCTTGCCGCCGCGATGGCGGATGGCCTTGCGGCGCCGTTCACCGCCGCCGTCGAAACCATTCGCGCGGCGCGAGGCCGGGTTATCGTCACTGGAATGGGCAAATCTGGCCACGTCGCGCGCAAGATCGCGGCGACGCTCGCCTCGACCGGAACTCCGGCCTTCTTCGTGCATGCCGCCGACGCCAGTCACGGCGACCTTGGCATGATCACGTCCGACGACGTTATGCTGGCCCTGTCGTGGTCGGGCGAAACCGAAGAGCTAAAGGACCTGATCAACTATTCGCGGCGGTTTCGCATCGCGCTCATCGCCGTGACAGTCAATCTTGAGAGCACGCTAGGTAAAGCCGCCGATATCGTGCTGGTGCTGCCTTCGGCACGCGAAGCCTGTCCACATAATCTGGCGCCCACGACCTCGTCGTTGATGCAGCTCGCGCTTGGCGATGCCTTGGCCATCGCGCTGCTTGAAAGCCGCGGCTTCACCGCCGTCGATTTCGGAGTCTTTCATCCGCGCGGCCAATTGGGCGCGGCATTGAAATTCGTGCGCGATGTGATGCATCCAGGCGATGCCATACCGCTGATCGCGCGCGCCGCGCCAATGTCAGAAGCGATCGTGGAAATGTCCGCCAAGGGATTTGGTTGTGTCGCCGTCATCGAAGCGACGGGAAAGCTCGCCGGCGTGATCACTGACGGCGATTTGCGTCGTCACATGCGCGCGGATTTGTTGCAGGCGATGGTGGATGACGTAATGACCGCTTCCCCAAAAACCGTTCGCCCCGACCAATTGGCCAGCGAGGCATTGCAGATTCTCAATGCATCGAAAATCACGGCGTTGATTGTTGTGGAAGCCGACCGGCCGGTCGGCATCGTGCATTTCCACGATCTGCTGCGCGCCGGCGTCGCTTGAGTGCGCCTTAGTAGAGCCCGCCATTCACGACGCTGGAATCTCGAGAGAGATCTTCCTGCGGCGTGGCGCCACGGATCTGCGCGCTGGATGTTAGCGGCTGTTGCGCAAGGGGTGCTTGCTCGAAGCTAGTTTGTGCAGCTGGCACAACAGGCTGCTTCGAACTCGCATTATTGACAACGTCCTGCTTGGCTGGCTCCGGTTTGGCTTGCTCCGGTTTAGCTTGGCCGTGGGCAATGAAGTCGGCATAACCAGGAGCGCCCGGCCGCGGCGGCACATTGGCGGGCATGCCGCCGGCCCAATGCGGCCAATGATCGGCGACAAAACCGCCACAGCTTGCGAGATTAAGCCCAAGCCCGAGCAAAATTGCCGCCTTAAATAGCCGCTTAGGGATCATATCCGGTGCCGGATTTCTCGCCTCGCCCAAGATCTATACCGAACTTCGTGTCGGAATGGACAGCATTCGTGGCGGGACTATGGTGCTGGCATCGCACGCGCTTTATCGACAGTTCACTCGGCAATGCCGCCCGGGGTGCGCTGTTGACGCTGATGCTCGTCGCCGGATCGGGATGCGCCGAATTAGCGCGGCCGAGCGAGACCGCAGCACCGCCGCCTGAGCAGCCACCTTATGCCGCCTTGGCAGCCAAATATCTTTCCTCGACGATGCGGGATCGCCCCTCATTTGAAGGTTTCGAGATTTCCGGTTTACGCTGGGTCCATTCGCTCAAAGGCTGGAGCTGGCTGGCTTGCTTGCATTTTCTGGATCGCGGCCATCTGCGAACCTATGCGCTGTTTATTCAGAACGATGCCGTCGTCGATGGACGCTACGCGGTCCAATCGGATTCCTGTGGATCGCAATCTTATACTCCGTTTGACGTGGTGAACGGCGTGCTTGGTCGCCCGACCGCCCCGGAACAGCCGGCGCTCTATTAAGCGCCGAAGCTTCGCCCGATGGCGTTATGCCGCTTGGCGCATGGCAAGCGCCTGATCGACGGCGGTGAGGACCTGCGCCGCGGTAAGCTCGTCAAGGCATTGGCTATAGCTGTCGAGTCGGCGCTCGCAGCCTTCGAGCTGGCACGGCAAGCACGGCAACGGATTCTGCACCAGCCAGACATTGCCGCGACGTTGGATTGTGCCGGCGGCCTGCCATGGTCGATCGAAGCCGCCGAGAGGCCATGGCCCCCAAAGTCGCGGATCGGTTGGGCCGTAAAGCGCCACGGTCGGGATTCCCGTTGCGGCGGCAAGATGGGTGATCGCGGTGTCCGGGCCGATATAAACGCGCGCGGCGGCGATCAGCGCCGTCAGTTCCGGCCAAGCGAGCTTGCCATCGAGCCGCAGAACATTTGTGTCGCGCCATACCTCATCGAGGTAGGCGCTGTCGGAGGCGGCGCCGGTGCTCACGGCCATGAATCCGCGGTCGCGCAGTGCCGCAGCCAGCGCGCGCCAGCCTTCGCCCGTCCAGCGCTTGTAGACGAACATCGGCGCGGCATGGATCACCGCGTAAAGTTGGCGAGGCGCCAGCTCGGAACCTGGCGCAGCAGGAGGACAGACGACTTCGCGATGTGAGGGAATGCCGAGCACGTCCGCCAGGCGCAAAATGTCGAGAAGGCGATGCTGCTGGCTATCCGTGACGTAACTGCGGCTCAGGAAAAAACGCTTGAGCGCACTGGCCGATCCACCGGCTTCGACCGGCCCGGCGCTCTGGCGTCCCGCGATAACTGCCAAAGCCGTCGGGCGATCGCCGGTTTGCGTCGACAGCGCGAGGTCATAGCGGCGGAACAGCCGTGCGATCAGCGACAAGGTGTCGAGGAAGCTCGACCGCTGTGGGACGGTGATAATTTCAGCAAGATCGGGATTGCCGGCCAAGATTCCTTCGGTACCGGTAAAAACCAGCGCGTCGATTGAGGCTTGCGGGTAGGCGCGCTTAACACTGCGGATGAGCGGTGTGGTCAAGAGCACATCGCCCAGTCGACGCAAGATAACGACGAGCACGCACGGTTGATCCGGCAAGCGAATCGGTTTCATTGCTGCGCCATCGAGGAATGCGTGGACATTTCGTCTTCACTGGGAAGCGCCGACAACCCGCGCAGAGCACACACGCGGGAGCCCTCGATCGTCTCCTCCAGCCGTTTGCGATTGGCCGCAAATTGCGCGCGGTCATTCCATGGATGCCACAGATGCAGCACGCCAGTGGCGAAGCGTCCATCCTTACGACGCACGCCGGCGCGCAGAAGACGAACGACGAGATCGGAATCCTCCAAACCCCAACCGACGAAGGCGTTATCGAAGCCGTCGACGCGATCAAGATCGCTGCGCGCCACAGCCAGGTTGCAGGTCTGCGCGCCGCGCCAACTTGCGCTGTGCAGCTTGCGCAATGGGCCGAGCGGTAGATGCACCGCCGGCGCCAGGCGATTGATGCCGCCGCTTAGCCGCTGGCGCAGGAGCGTAGCAAAACTCCACATTTGCGGCGCCAATCCTTGCGCCAGAATGGCCGCGGTTAGCTCGCGTGACAACAAGATGCGATTGCCGGTCACGAACCAGCCTGACTCATAAAGCCGCCGATGCGCGGCGATAAAATCGGGTCTCGCTACACAATCACCGTCGAGGAAAATGCACAGCGCGCCGGCGCTGGCGCGAATGCCGCGGTTGCGGATCTCGCCGCCGCGAAAGCCGCGGTGTTCGTGGCGAACATGCTTGAGCGGCATGGCCAGGCGTGGCTTCCAACTCTCGATCAGGCTAGTGGTGTCAGGACCCGAACCGTCGTCAGCAATGATGATTTCGAAGTTTTGATCCGATTGGGCGCCGAGCGCACGTATGACCGCGTCCAGCGCGTCCTCGCGGTTATACGTGGTGACGATAACCGAAATGAGGGAGGCGCCGCTCACGACCCAACGCTCGCAGGCAGCGGGGCAACGGTCCGCATACGATTAGTCCTCGACGGCTTGTTTCACCGGCCGCGCGCGCTCGACGATCGCCGTGGTCGAGTGACCGGGCACCAAATCCACCAGCACCACGTCGCCCCCGGCCTTTTCCACCACCTCGCGACCCACCACCTCCTCGCGCGTGTAATCGGCGCCCTTGACGAGCACAGCCGGGCGCACGCGTTTGATCAATTCGAGTGGCGTGTCCTCGTCGAAAACCACGACAAGATCGATCGCCTCCAGTGCCGCAAGCACTTCGGCGCGACCCTCAGCCGGATTGATTGGCCGGCCTCGACCTTTGAGCCTGGTCGTCGAACCATCGCTGTTGAGACCGACCACCAGCCGATCGCAGGCGGCGCGCGCTTCCGCCAATAGCTTTACGTGCCCGCGATGCAGGAGATCGAAACAGCCATTGGTGAAGCCAATACGCAATCCGTGGCGCCGCCACTCTTCCAGTCGTTCGTCGAGCATGGCCCAATCGAACACGATCTTATCCTCGGGCGCGAGCGAGGCTGAGGGTAGAATGCGGTGACGCAATTCGGTCAAGCTCACCGTCGCGGTGCCGCGTTTGCCAACCACCACTGCGGCCGCGGCGTTTGCAGCGCGCATCGCGGCGTCGAACGGCGTTTTCATGGCAAGCAGGACCGCCATCACCGCGGCCACGGTATCGCCGGCACCGGAGACGTCGCGCACTTTTACCGGATAAGCGGGAATATGGAGCGGCGGGTGCCCCTCCACGTGCAGTGTCATGCCCTGCTCGCTGCGCGTGACCAGCACTGCGTCGCTGCCGACCATCCGGCCAAGTTCGGCTGCGGCTTTGGCGACCTCCGCCTCTGTCGAAACCGGGCGATGCACAGCAACGCCGAGCTCCTGGCGATTGGGCGTGATCAGCGTCGCACCCCGGTAAATGCTGTAATCGTGGCTTTTCGGATCGACCACGACCGGTTTGCCGAGTTGGAGTGCGCGATCGATGATCGCGCGGATGACGTGCGGCGTCAGCACTCCTTTGGCATAATCGGACAACACCACCGCGCCGCATTGCGGCAATGCCGCCTCGGCATGCGCGATCACGGCCGCCTCGCTGGTGGCGCTCGCCGGCCGCGCCGTTTCCCAATCCGCGCGCACGAGATGCGCGGAGTGATGCTCGGAAACGAACCGCACCTTGCGCGTCGTATGGCGGCCCGCTTCGATCACGAGATGCGGACTAACCGAACCATTGAGCTTGGCAAACGCATCGGACAATGTGCGCGCCGCGTCATCCTTGCCGATGAGGCCGACAAAGATGCAGTGCGCGCCAAGCGCGCCGATATTGCGAGCAACGTTGCCGGCGCCGCCGATCTCGATCTCGCTGCGCGCAACCGCCAGCACCGGCGTCGGCGCCTCCGGCGAAATGCGGCTCACCTCGCCATAGACGAAATCGTCGAGCATGAGATCGCCGACGCAGAGCACGGTCTGCTTCGCCACAAGCTTCAGCGCTTCCTCAAAATCGAACATAGCTGTTGCCGCCGAGCCCCTAAGCGCCATGACCGTGCTCAGCGATAGCGATCGGCACGATCGAGATAACAATCGACGTAGTGTTTCACCGCTGTTTCGAGCGGCGTGAAATCCGCATTATAGCCAGCGCGCCGCAGGTTTGCGGTATCGGCTTGGGTAAAATACTGATAACTTTCGCGGATCGCGGCCGGCATGTCGATATACTCGATCGCAGGCGGCCGGCCGAGCGCGGCGAACATGGCGTGCATCAAGTCGCGAAAGCTGCGTGCTACGCCAGTGCCGACATTGAAGATGCCCGAGACGGCCGGCGTCTCGACCAGCCAACGCACCACCGCGATCGCATCATCGACATAGATGAAATCACGTTTCTGCTCGCCGTCGGCGATGCCGGCGCGATGCGACTTGAACAGGCGGATCGGTTTGCCGGACTTGGCATCGTCGAACCGCTTGGCCACGAGGCTCATCATCTCGCCTTTGTGGTATTCATTAGGGCCGAATACATTGAAAAACTTCAGACCCGCCCATTGCGGCGGGAGCTTGTCGCCACGGCGAGCACGCTCGACGACGGCAAGATCGAACAGTTGCTTGCTCCAGCCGTAGAGATTCATCGGCCTCAGGCGTTTGAGCGCGCCTGCCGCCCAATCGTCGCAATAGCCCTCGCCGCCGTCACCATAGGTCGCTGCCGAGGAGGCATAAATGAATGGGGTGCGGGTAGCAGCGCACCAGTCGAGCAGCCGCAGCGATAGCCGGAAATTGTTTTCCATGACGGCGTCGCCGTCCCGCGCGGTCGTCGACGAGATCGCGCCGAGATGGATCACCGCCTCGAGCTTTCGGCCTTCGAGCCATTGCCGAAGTTCCGCCGGCGGAACGAAATCGGCAATCTGCCGGCGAGCGAGATTGCGCCATTTATCGTCGCTGCCGAGGACATCGCTGACGGCGACATCGGCGCACCCGGCCTCATTGAGGCTGGCAACCACATTCGATCCGATAAACCCGGCCCCGCCGGTGACCAGCAACATCGATACTTTAAAACCGGTTTGAAGGATCGATCAGGCCCCTTTGCCGATCGTCGGTACCGCACCTTTGCCCCAGAGCTTTGCCCCAGACTTGCCTGTCGGGCAACTCGCAGAAGTAGGGCCGAATTCCACTGATGGTTAACGTGAGTTGACGTCAATGAGCATACCACTAATGTTCTCAAGGAGTTGCGCAGCCCTGATGGTGAATTCGCAAACCCCCCGCCTGGGCTATAATCCGCTGCGCCCTCACCTCTTCCCACCAGAGAACAAATGCAAACCATTCAACGGTTCAGCCCTGCGATTTTCACGGCACTGCTGGCGCGCAGAGTGATTGCGCCGGTGAGACGGCCGCCGGGTAGTCGTGCTGAGGCCGGGAAGCCTCGCGAATGCATTGGCGCGCCAAAAAAATGCAAACCGAGCGGGCTTCGGTCGCAGCAATGAATCGCTACTCAAAACTTGAAAACGACGGCAGTCCCATTCTCATTGTTCCGTACATGTGGATCGGCGATTTCGTGCGCTGCCACTCGGTGGTCAAACTACTGAACGCGCGATTCCCGAATCGGCCGGTAGACATCCTGTCCACCACGTTATGCGCCCCGCTGACCGGTTACATGCCGGGCTTGCGTCGGTCGATTGTCTTCGATCTGCCTCGCAGCCGTCTCGCTCTTACGCATCAACTGGCGCTGGCGCAGCGTCTCCGGCGCGAAAATTATGGCACGGCGCTCATCATGCCGCGCACCTGGAAGTCGGTCTTGGCGCCGTTTCTTGCTGGAATCCCAGAGCGTACCGGTTTCGTCGGCGAGGCACGCTATTTCCTGCTCAACGATTTGCGACATGGCGAGCGACGGCTGCCGCGCATGGTGGATCGCTGTGCCGCATTGGCCCTGCCCGCTGCGGCCAAGCTTCCGCGCGAATGGCCAATGCCCGAGCTAAAAGTCGCACGCGCAGAGATCGAAACTTGGCGGCGCGAGCACGGTCTCGCCGGGGACGGCAGGCCCGTGGTCGCGCTGGCGCCCGGTGCGGTTGGTCCGTCGAAGCGCTGGCCGGCAAGCGCCTATGCCGCGCTGACGCGCCGCCTCATCGCTGAAGGCCTCAACGTCTGGGTGATCGGCGGGCCGGAGGAGAAAGCGTTGGCCGGTGAGATTATCGCCGATACGACGGCGCGCGATTTGACGGGGAATGATCTGCGCAATGCGATCCTCGCGCTTGCCACCGCGGCTTTGGCCGTATCAAACGATTCTGGACTTCTGCATGTCGCCGCCGCACTCGGAACCCCGACTGTCGGAATCTTCGGCCCGACCAGCCCTTGGCATTGGGCACCACTCAATCCGCTTGCGGCAACGATCGAGACGGCCAGCAAACTTGATTGCCGACCATGTCACAAGCCGACCTGCCGCCTCGTTCATCACCGCTGCATGCGCGATATCCCCCCGGAACAAGTCTTCGCCGCCGTTCGCCAAGCCCTCGCCCCGCTCGTTCCTGCCGCCTGAAGGCGAAACCTGGGCCGACCACGTTTTTAAGGCATTGCTGTAGGCGAAGAGAATCGGAGACGGTCGCATTCATGGCACTCCTGGTCACCGGCGGCGCCGGCTATATCGGCAGCCAAATGATTCATGAACTGGTCGACGCCGGTGAACGCGTCGTAGTGCTCGACGACCTCTCCACCGGCTTTCGTTGGGCCGTTCCCGAAGGCGCGCCGCTCGTCATCGGTGAAACTGGAGATCAAGCGCTGGTGGCGCGGCTGATCCGCGACCACGAAGTAGACTCGATCATCCATTTCGCTGCTTCGATCGTCGTGCCGGATTCAGTGCGTGACCCACTGGGCTATTATCGCAATAACACCGTCAATTCGCGTGCTTTGATCGAATCCGCGGTCCGGAACGGTATCCGCCATTTTGTCTTTTCTTCCACCGCCGCGGTCTACGGCAATCCGGCGGCGGTTCTGATTGGCGAGGATGCGCCGACACTGCCGATTTCGCCGTATGGCTGGTCGAAGCTGATGACGGAAATCATGCTGCGCGATGCGAGCCATGCCCATGGGATGGGCCATGTAATCCTGCGCTATTTCAACGTCGCCGGCGCCGATCCGCAAGGGCGCACCGGGCAATCGAGCGCAGCCGCCACGCATTTGATCAAGGTCGCTGCGGAAACAGCGTTGGGATTGCGGCCAAAGCTCGAAATTTTCGGCACCGACTATCCGACGGCCGATGGTACTTGTATCCGCGATTACATCCATGTCAGCGATCTCGCCGATGCGCATAAGCTGGCATTGCACTATCTGCGGTCCGACGGAACCCCGCTGACGCTCAATTGCGGCTATGGCCACGGTTTCTCCGTTCGTGAGGTGATCGAAACGGTCAAGCGTGTGTCGGTCATCGATTTCAAGGTCGAGAACGCGCCGCGGCGAGAAGGCGACCCCGCTTGCATCGTGGCCTCCAGCGAGCGTATACGCGATGCGCTCGGCTGGCATCCACGCTATGATGACTTGCCGACGATCGTCACGCATGCGCTGGCCTGGGAACGTCAGCTCATGGCGCGGTTCCCGCGCGATACGCGCAGCCGCGGCCTCGTCGAAACCGCTTGAAAACTCCGAACCATCCAGGCATGCAACGGAAAGGCTGCGCCAATACCGCAGCGGGGTGAGGACTGGAAATGATAACGGCAACAGCCGAAGTATCGCAGCAATATTCGACCTATGCGCTGGTGCGGCGCCTTTTGGTCGATGAAGCGCTCGGCTATTGGCCGCGTTACGCCATTGCCTTCGCTTTGATGGGAATCGCTGCCGCGGCCACCGCGCTCACCGCCTATCTTCTCGGCACGATGACCAACGAAGCCTACGTCAATCGAAATTTTCACGGCATCGTTGTGATCGGCGTGATCGCAGCCGCGATCTTTGCGGCGAAGGGATTCGCCACTTATGGCTCGGCGGTCACGCTGTCTTCGATCGGCAACAGCATCATCGCCGGTAATCAACGCCGTTTATTCAACAAACTGTTGCAACAAAATATTGGCTTTTTCGCCGATCGGCATTCCTCCGAATTTATCGCCCGGCTGACGACCGGCGCCGCCGCCGTCAGCCAGGTGATCAATCTCCTGATCACCGCTGTCGGCCGCGATCTGATGTCGCTGATTGGGCTGACGATCGTCATGATCGTTCAGGATCCAATCATGTCGCTGATCGGCTTCGTGATGGCCCCGCCGGCGTTCTTTTTTCTGCGCAAGCTGATCCGCCGGGTGCGCAACATCGCGCGTATGCAATTCACTGGCGGCACGCACATCATCGAGACCATGCAGGAGGCGCTACAGGGCCTGCGCATGGTCAAGGCCTTTGCGCTGGAAGACGAGATGCGGCGCCGGCTAGACAAGAGCGTTGCCGATGTGCAGCACGAGTCCAACAAGATGGCCCGTGTGTCGAATCGCGCCAGCCCGCTGATGGAGATGCTGGGCGGCTTCGCGATCGCGCTGGCGACGATCTACGGCGGATATCGTGTCATTGAAACCGGAGCAACGCCCGGCGCCTTTGTCTCTTTTCTGGCCGCATTCTTGCTGGCCTATGAGCCGGCAAAGCGGCTTGCTCGCTTGAACATCGATCTCAACAACAATCTTGTCGGCGTGCGCGTTCTTTATGAGATCATCGACAGCCCGCCGGGCGAGCCGAATGACGACAATCTGCCGCCGCTCGAGCTGACCACCGCGCGCATCCAGTTTGCCGATGTGCATTTTGCATACAGCCACGACACACCGGTGCTGCGAGGCATGAATTTCGTCGCGCAACCTGGTGCAGTGACTGCACTGGTCGGCCCTTCAGGTGGCGGCAAGTCAACCGTGCTCAACTTGCTATTGCGCTTTTACGAGGCGGATGGCGGCCAAGTGCTTATCGACGGCCAAGACATTACGTCGGCGTCCCGTCGTTCACTGCGCTCCGAGATCGCCTATGTCGGCCAGATCGTGCATCTGTTCCGCGGCACGATCCGCGAGAACATCGCGCTTGGTAAGCTCGGCGCCTCGGACGCCGAAATCATCGCGGCGGCAAAGGCCGCGCATGCCCACGACTTCATCATGGGATTTCCGGCCGGCTACAATACGCCGGTCGGCGAGCATGGCTTGCAGCTTTCGGGCGGCCAGCGCCAGCGTATTGCGATCGCCCGGGCACTTATCAAGAACTGTCCGATCATACTGCTCGACGAGGCCACCGCAGCGCTCGATTCGGAATCGGAGCGCCATGTCCAGGAGGCACTGGCCGAACTATGCAAGGGCCGCACGACGCTGGTGATCGCGCATCGCCTTTCCACGATCATGGACGCCGACAGCATTCTCGTGGTCGAGAACGGAACGGTCGTGGAATCCGGCCGGCACGAGGAGCTGCTTCGCAAGGGCGGCCGCTACGCGTCATTTTATCGACTACAGCTGAAGGAGCAGTCACCGCCGCTCGCGGCGCCCGTACCGATCGCGGTCACCTCCAGATGATGGGTCAACTTCGAATTGACGGCGCGGGTGCATCGCTATAAGTCGAGCGTCCACCCTCAGTTTCATCATTCCTCCAGCTTGAAATTCCAATATGAGCACCGACGGCAAGACCTATGTCATTCCGCAACCGCCGCAGGCGGCGATTCCGGTCGCCGGCACCGGCGAATATTTTCCAGTCCGGCGGCTTTGGTGCGTCGGCCGCAATTATGTCGAGCACATCAAGGAAATGGGACAGGATGTGCGCGAGCCGCCGTTCTTCTTTGCCAAACCGCCCGACGCTATCGTTCCGGACGGCGGCACGGCGCCCTATCCATCGCTGACCAAAGACATGCATCATGAGGTCGAGCTTGTGGTCGCGCTCAAGAGCGGCGGCCGCAAGATCACGACGCAAAAAGCATCCGATTGCATTTACGGCTATGGCGTCGGCATCGATCTCACCCGGCGCGATTTGCAAATCGCCTCACGTGACATCAAGCGGCCGTGGGAGATCGGTAAAGCATTCGATCACTCGGCGCCATGCGGGCCGCTCCGGCCGGCTGCGGAAATCGGCCATCCGGCGAAGGGCCGCGTAACGCTCAAGGTCAACGGCAAGGTGCGTCAGGACGGCAATCTCGATCAAATGATCTGGAAAGTGCCCGAGATCATTTCGAAACTTTCGGAAATGGTCGAACTGGCGGCCGGCGACATCATCATGACCGGCACGCCCTCGGGCGTTGCCGCGACCGTCGCGGGCGACAGGATCGAATGCGAAATTGAGGGTGTCGGCGCGCTGCGCGTCACGATCGGCGAGCCGTTGAAGTAACGCCCACGACGCCAGTCTATCGCCAAGCCGGCGACGGGTCCGGCTTGGCGCCGGGCCCAATGACGCGCGTTGAAGCTGCGCTAAAGCGAAATGGTTTAGGTTGAATCACCATTTCGCTTTAGCTTATTGAGCATGATCCTTCCCGAAAACCGGAAACCACTTTTCGGGATCATGCTTTAATGTAAAAGCCCTTCCGCCTTCATTGCTTCCTGAACTTTCGGCCGCGCCGCGACGCGATCTGATGCGCACCTTGCCGGTGCACCGTGTCAATGCGCTGTCATATGGCGCAAGGCATAACGGCGGCAATCGCCTGCAAACCATGGAACCAAAAAGACCGCGCCGCGTTAAAAGGGGAACCCAAATCCCCAGGAGACATTCGCCATGGGCCCCGCACGACGCATCACGTTGCGGGTAAAACCGCCTGTTCCGCTGGGCGAAGTAGCCGTCGTGCCGGCCCCGCTTAGCGGCCGCCCGGAAGCCGAAATGGCGCGCGCCATGGCCGCAGCTCTGGCCGACGATGAGTCGGCGACCGCGGCAGATTTGTATAGCCGCGTCCAGCAGGCCTTCCCGTTTGCGCCGTTGAGCGCGCGCCTCGGCGCATTGGCAGTGCTGATGGACAAGATTCGTCGGCCGGCGCACTGACGGGCGACCGCCGCATTACAATCCAAGATAAGCGCTGCGGACGCGATCGTCCGAGAGCAAGTCGACGCCGGCGCCGCTCAAGGTCACGCGGCCATTTTCCAGAACGTAAGCGCGGCTTGCAAGCTTCAACGACATCGCCACGTTTTGTTCGACCAACAGGCAGGTGACACCGTCGCCATTGAGCTCGCGGATCGTGTCGAGCACTTTGTGGACGATCGTCGGCGCCAGCCCGAGCGAGGGTTCGTCGAACATGATGAGTTGCGGCGCACCCATTAGGCAGCGGGCGATCGCCAGCATTTGCTGCTCGCCGCCCGACAATGTGCCCGCTGGCTGGCGCGCGCGCTCGGCAAGCACCGGAAACAGCGCCAGCACGCGCTCGCGATTTATCGTCCGGCTGGCGCGAGCGCGCGGCAGCATCGAGCCGATCTCGAGATTTTCCTCTACCGAAAGCGTCGGAAATATCTGCCGGCCTTCCGCGACCTGACCGATTCCGATATTGCAAATCCGATGGCTCGGCCAACCCAAGATATTTTGCCCGCGAAACACAACCCGGCCCGTTGCCGAGCGATTCATGCCTGCGAGCGCGCGGATGAGCGTCGTTTTGCCGGCGCCGTTGGCGCCGATAATCGCGACTATGGCGCCTTCCTCGATATCGAGCGATACGCCATCGAGCGCCTGCACATCGCCATAGAAAACATCAAGCTGTTCAACGCGCAGCATCAGACCGGCTCCGCACCGAGATAGGACTGCACGACGGCGGAATCGCGCACGATCGCTTCGGGCTTGCCTTGCGCGATAGCGATGCCGTGATCGAGCACTAGAACATTCGAGGCGAGCGCCATGACGGCGCGCATGACGTGTTCGATCAGAACGATGGTCAACCCGTTGTCGCGGTTGAGGCTTCGCAAGATTGCGACCATGCGATCACTCTCCGTCGGGCGCAGACCGGCCATGACCTCGTCGAGCAACAACAGGCGCGGTTCGGTTGCAAGTGCACGCGCGACTTCGAGGCGTTTTCGATCCGGCAGTGTCAGCGTAGCGGCGATCCGGTTTCGTTGTTCGAAGAGATCGAGGGAGCGCAGTATGTCGCCCGCACGCGCGCGGGCCTTGCCAACATCGCGAATGTGCAGCAACGCCCCGATGATAACGTTGTCCTCCACGGTCAGGGCGGGAAACGGGCGCACGATCTGGAAGGTGCGGGCGATGCCACGCCGGCAGACCGCATCCGCAGGCAAGCCGCCGATCGGTTCGCCGGCAAAATTGATCGAACCTTGATCGGGCACAATGGCGCCAGCGATCATGTTGAAGAGAGTGGTCTTGCCAGCCCCGTTCGGGCCGATAATGGCGAACAAGTCGCCAGCCGATACAGCGAAGCTGACGCCATCTACGGCGAGGAGGCCGCGAAAGCGCTTGCTGACGCGCTCGAGCGAAAGCAGCGCGGTCATTGCCGGCGCCCCGACACGCCGATCCGCCGAGCCAGCCAAGGCCACACCCCTTCCGGCAGAGCGACGACCACCAGCAGCAGGCAGATGCCGTAAAAGACTTGCTTGGCTCCCGGCAGATCGAAACCGATGGCAGCCATCGCCGCATTGAGCAACTCGGCCAGCCCGGTAAGCACGAACGCGCCGAGGATCGGACCGAACAGCGTGCCAATCCCACCGATGATCGGGCCCAGGATAATCTCAATCGAGCGCGAAATATTAAACACCTGCTCGGGGAACAGGTTGTTGTAAAAGAACGCATAGAACACGCCGGCAAAGGACGTGACCACGGCCGAGATCATGACCGCCGCCATCTTGTAGCGGAACGTGTCGATGCCGGCCGCGCGCGCCGCCTGTTCGTCCTCACGGATGGCGAGCCAGAAATAGCCGATGCGGCTCTTCAGGAGAGCGCGGCACACGACAAAGGCGAACGCCGCAGCGGCGAGGATCACATAATAAAACATCGTCGGATTGCCGCGCAGATGCCAGAGATCGTTGCGGGCATATTGCGCGACGGGCAAGAACAATCCCGCCGAGGCATTTACGTAATCGAGGTGATCGAACCCGATCCGCGCGAACTCGGCGAAAGCAATGGTCAGAATCGCGAAATACACCCCGGCAACGCGAAACCGAAATGCCAGAAAACCGATCGTCGCGCCACAAGCCGCTGCGACGGGTATGACGGCGAGAAATCCGATCCAAGGAGCGATGCCGAAGCGCGCGAACAGTACGGCCGCGATATAAGCGCCGAGGCCGACATAGATCGCATGACCGAGCGAAAGCTGCCCGGCAAATCCCATCATTATGTTCCAGGCCTGCCCCGTGAAAGCGAAGTAGAGAACGACGATCAAAACCGTGAGCAGGTAATCGTTGACGAGCCAAGGCACGATCAGAAGACTGGCAAGCAAAATACCGAGCAATGCGATTGTTTGGCGCGACAGGTCCTCAAAAAGCGATACCGCGATCCGGATAAATGGATCGGCAAAACTGGCGGACGTCTTGGCGGCCATCAGATCGATCTTTTGCCGAGAATGCCTTGCGGCCGAAACAACAGCACCAGCACGAGAATGGCAAAGGCGAACATGCTCTTGGCTGAAGGCGTGAATAGCAAACCGGCAAGCGCCTCGGTCACCCCGATCAACAGGCCGCCGAGCAGCGCCCCGGCCATCGAACCGAGCCCGCCAGTGATGACAATGACAAAGGCCAACAACGTATAGGCCGGTCCGATCATCGGCGTGACGTCGACAATTAAAGTCATCATTACGCCGGCGGCGCCGACGCAGGCGGCGCCAATCCCGAATGTCAGCGCGTAGAGCCGCTTGACGTCGAGTCCGACCACGAGCGCACCGGTGTAATTATCGGCGCAGGCACGTATCGCCTTGCCGACCGGCGCGAAACGGAAAAACGCGAATAGCAGCGCTGCAGCTATGATCGCCGCGGCGCCGGCGTAGAGCTTGGTGGCATCGACAATCAGCGCGCCCCATTGGAAGCTATCGAACGCATAGGAAGTCTGCACGGTGCGGGCATCCGGACCGAACAAGATCAAAAGCGCGTTGACGATGATCAGAGCGAGCGCCACTAGCAGCAGAAATTGACTGTGTTCGGGACGACTGATGAATGGATTGATCAGTCCAGCTTGCAGCGCATAACCGAACACGAACAGGACCGCTGCGATCGGCACAAGCATCACCAGCGGATCGAGGTGCAAGCCGGAGAACAGCAGTACCGTGAGATACATCGCGATCGACATCATTTCGCCATGAGCGAAATTGACCACGCGCACGACGCCGAAAATAACGGAGAGTCCAAGGGCCATCAGACCATAGACGAGCCCCGTCAATATTCCGGCAACGGCGACGTTCAGATAGACATCGATCGGCACCGACCGCCTCAGGTCCGGTTCGCGTAGGGGCCCATCGGCCATTCCGGTTTGGCATTCGCCGCGGCCTTGGGCGCCAAAGTCACGAGCTTGCCACCGCGATTCTGGATTGCGCCGTTCTTCAGCTTGTCGTTTTGACCCTTGGCATTGAACTGGATGCCCGGACCGATGCTGACGTTGTCGGTGATGTTGGTGGTGCGAATTGCGTCAGCCAGCCCTTTCGGATCGCTCGTACCGGCGCGTTTGTAGGCATCGGCGGCAATCAAGAGCGCTTCAAAGGTGTAGACGTGGTTGGTACTCAGGTTGAGGCCAGGATAGGCCTTTGCCAGTGCGGCTTGGAGTGACTTTGCCAGTTTCTTGTTGGGGTCTTCGAATGGCACGAAGCTGATCGGCCCATCGGACAGCTTGCCGAGCGTTTTCAAATATTGGTCCTCGTACCAGCCCGGTCCCATGCTCAAGATCGCCTGCGGCGTCCAGCGCTGCTTGACCAATTCTCGCGTGATCAGCATCGCATCGTTAAGGCGGCTGACGAGGAGCAGTGCATCGGCATTGCTACCCTTGGCTTTGGCGACCTCGACCGAAAGGTCGCGCGCGGTCGGATCATAGGCGATCTCGTCAACGATCTTGTAGGGCACATTGAACTTGGGCATCACGGCATTGATGCCTTTCGCCATTGCGGTGCCGAACGTGTCGTTGACATGCATGAAAACTACGCTCTTGGGCGCACTGCCGATGATCCGGAAAAGCTCGTTTTGGTTTTCGAAGGCGTCGCCAAGGATCATTGGCGCAGTGGGAAAATTGCGAAATACGAACTTGTAACCCTGCTCGGTAATGTCGGGCGCTGCCGCAATATTAATAACGAGAGGGATGCCCTTTTGCTCGGCGACTTGCGCAATCGCGGTGGTCTGACCGGAATCGAACGCGCCGATCAGAAGCTGCGCACCATCATTGATGAGCTTCTCGGCGCGCTGGCGCGCGACGTCGACATTGGATTCGGTATCGGCATTCATCACCGTGAGCTCCGGCAGGCCCAGCGACCTGAGGATGGCGGGCGCGATATCGACGCCGCGCTGACAGTCCTGCCCGATGCTGGCTTCGAACCCGGACCGAGGCAGCAGGACACCCACCTTTAAGGGCGCACGAGCGCTGGTACCCTGAGCGCGCACGATGCTCGGCGCGGCCAGGCCGGTTGCGGCAGCGCCGGCAAGCAGACGGCGGCGGGTTATATTGATGCGGCGCGGCATGGCGATGTCCTCCAGTTACATTTGGCAAAATGCTAGAAAATGGCCGCGCTGGCGGCAAGTCTTGATCGTTCAATGCCTTGATCGCTCAATGCTTCGATCACGCAACAAATAATTGCATCACCGCAGCGGCAATCCGCAAAAGCTGGCGATCTTGCCCGTTGCGCACGACCAGCATGAGGCCGACCGGCAGGGTCGCCTGCAGCGGCAACGAGATTGCGCATAGATCGAAGAAATTGACCATGCTGGTGTTTCGCAGCAGCGCCGCATTGCGGGCGGCAAAGACCTTGGTGTCGGCGACCTCGGCAATGGTCGGCGCCACTATTGCAGTCGTCGGCATCACGAGTACGTCCAGCGCGGCAAGCCGTGCATCCATGGCCGCCACCAGACGTGCGCGCTCGCGCACCATGTCGGCGTAATCCGCTTGGCTGACGGCGCAGCCGCGTTCGATGCGGACGCGAACATTGGGGTCGATATCGGCTGCCCGCCGGCACAGTCGGTCGCGATGCACCGCGCAGGCCTCGGGCGGCAGCACGCCGCCCCTTTCATTGAGCGCCACCCAATCGTTGAGCAGCGATAGCTGTTCATGGCTGAGGCGGCAGCCGGCGCCTTCGAGACGTCCAAGCGCAGCCTTGAATGCGGGAGCGACTATGTCATCGAGCCGGTCGAGCAGGAGACCTTCGGCCACGCCAAAGCGCAAGCCGGCAAGCGCGATCGGCTCCGGGGCCGTGAACTCTTCCCCGGCCATGATTGCGTCCGCTTTGGCGCAATCGGCAACGCTGCGCGCGATCGGTCCGATTGAATCGAGTGTCTTGCTCAGCGGAAAGGCGCCGTCGGTCGGCACCCGCTGCCGGCTCGGCTTGAACCCGACCAGGCCGCAAAGGGCGGCCGGAATTCGCACCGAGCCGCCGGTATCGGTGCCGATCGAGAGTTCGCACATGCCGTCGGCAAGCGCGACCGGCGCGCCGGCCGAGGAGCCGCCTGGCACGCGGCGGCGGTCGTGCGGATTACCTGGCGTGCCGAAATGCGGATTGGCGCCTATTCCCGAAAAGGCGAATTCGCTCATATTGGTTTTGGCGACGATGACCGCGCCGACCTGCCGCAGCCGGCGCACCACCGTCGCATCGGCTACGGCCGGCACCGCCTCCTCAGCGAGGATCTTCGAGCCGGCCCGGGTTGGCTCACCGGCAACATCGAACAGATCCTTGATGCTCACGATGGTGCCGTCGAGCGGTCCGAGCGATCCGCCGCGCACGGTCCGAGCGTCTGCCGCGTCAGCCGCGGCTCGCGCGGCGTCGGCGTACACGGTGAGACAAGCGCGTGCGCCCTCCCCGTTCGGATCGGCGATGCGCGCCAGCGCCTGTTCTAGCCGATCGCGACAAGACGGAGCTTTCATGATTCACTTGTCCAGGTTGCTCATGCGGAAAGATCGCTCTGCGGTAAAGCAGAGCCGGATTGGCTCGATTGCACACTATATAGCAAAGCTGCCATCATCTGTGGCCAAGATGACCGCAATAGGCCGCGCGCAACACGCCGCGCCAAAGAACGCAACGAGCAATGCCAATGACTGACACCATGGCAAACGGCAAACCCAGAATTGCTTTCATCGGTTTTGGCGAAGCTGGACAAGCGATCGCCGCCGGGCTGCATGATGCCGACGCGGCGCAGATGACCGCATGGGACATCCTTTTCCCGCACGCCGCTGGCAATAATTTGCGGCAGGCTGCCGATGCCAGCGGGGTGCGTTGTGCGACCTCCGCCGCCGACGCGGTGGCGGGAGCCGAGACCATTGTTTCCGCCGTCACCGCGGCGTCGAGCCACGCGGCGGCGCAATCGGTCCAGGCGCATCTGCGCGGCAGGCCGATCTTTCTCGACATCAATTCGGTATCGCCGGGTCGCAAGCAGGACACTGCGAAAATGCTCGGCTCTGCCGCCCGCTATATCGACGTTGCCGTAGTGGCGCCGATCCATCCGGCGCGGCACCAAACGCCGATGCTGCCGGCCGGGCCGGATAGCCGGGCCGTCACGCCGAAGCTTACGGCGCTCGGCATGCGCGCAAGCATCGTTGGCGCCGAGATCGGCGCGGCAGCGGCGATCAAAATGGTTCGCAGCGTGATGATCAAGGGCATCGAAGCGCTGACGCTGGAGTGCTTCCTCGCCGCTGCGCGCGCCGGCGTGATCGACGAAGTCGCTGTATCGATGCGGAATAATTATCCCGGCCTCGATTGGGCAAAGATCGTCCCTTACAATTTGGAACGCATGGCCGTCCATGGCGAGCGGCGTGCCGCCGAAATGGAGGAAGTGGCCGAAACGCTGCGGGAGCTTGGCATCGAGCCGCTGATGACGAATGCCACCGTCAAGCGTCAACGCGAGATGGCCCAGATCGGTCAGCAGCCAACGGTCCGCAATGTTCTCGACAAGGATCGCGTCACGATGCTCGGCGCGATCAGTACCGCGGCGCGCGACCGTCATTAAGGCCGGCGTCCCGCTCTAACGCCGCCGGCCTTTGCGACGCTCCCGCGCCGTGGCGCGCGCCGATCTCGACATCGCGCGCCGCGTCGGTTTGGCGGCGACACTGCGCGGCGGCAACGCGCCGCTCGCTTCCAATCGCATGCTCCAATATTCCCAAGTCCTGGTCACGACATTCGGCATCGCGCTTAGCGTGCCGGCGAGCTTGACCTCGCCGCGATGTAACGGCTCAGGCGTACCAAGGGTAAGCGCGCGCAGCTGATAATCGGCGTTCTGGCACATGAAGATGGCGCGCGCCACAAGCTCCTTCAGGCTCGCGCCGACGACCGTCGCACCGTGGCGATTCATCAGCACCGCCGAATTTTGACCGAGCGCACGAGCCAGCGAGCGTCCCTCCTCCGGCTTGACCACCAGAAGATTGGTATCGCCGAACTCGTCATGTTGGTCCCAGAATGGCGCCTCCCCGCCCATAGCCGCGCCCAAGTGAAATACCGGCACGATCGGCTTGCCGGCGATGCAGAACGGCATCACCGCCGGAGCATGATGGTGGCACACGGCCATCACGTCTTTGCGCGCCTGATAGATGCAGCCGTGAATGACGCGCTCGGCATAAAGCAGCGCTTTGGCCGGCCGCACCGGCTCGGAGTCCAGCGTGAACTCCAAAATATCATCGGGTTCGATCAAGAGCGGCGATCGCGACCGCGACAGTAAATAGCGATCAGCGAGGGTCGGATGACGCATACTGACATGGCCGAAAGCATCGAGGACGCCTTCATGCGCGAGGATGCGGTTGGCAAGCGCCAGCTCCTCGACCACACCGGTCATTCCATTGAGCACAGTTTTCCCCCGCTAGAACGATGTAAGATTTCGTCGAATCGTCATCCCGCTCTAGCTTTTTGTTTGAGCATGATCTTTTTCGAAAAACGGTTACCACTTTTCGAGATCATGCTTTAAGCGGCTGCTGTTGAGAAGTGGCGAACGGGATCAAGCCTTCAATGCGCGCACATTGAAAGCGCGAATGGGCCGGTGCAGGCCTTTCAGATCGAGGTCGCCGAGCGGTTCGAGATCGGCGATCGATTCGACAGCGACTTGCACTCTGACGTCGATCAAAATCTGACCGTCGCTGGCATGCCCGCACAAACGCGAGCCGAGATTGACCACAGTACCGGTCGCCGAATAGTGGAAACGACCTTCATAACCCACGTTGCCGAGCGTGGCGTGGCCTGAGGTGATACCGATGCCGAAGCCGAGCTCGTGACCGTAGCGGCGCCACTTTTCCGCGCGCGCCGCGATGTTCGCGCGCATTTCAACCGCCATGCGCACGGCGCGCAGCGCTGGCTCGTCACATGGAATCGGATCATTGAAGATGATCAGAAGACCATCACCGGCGAAATGCTGCAACGTGCCTTCGAAACGATCGATCGATTCGCCGAGACAGCGATAATATTCCTGCAGGACCGTGATAATGTCTTCCGGCTCGGCGTGCTCGGCAAAGGCGGTAAAGCCGCGAAGGTCGCAGAACACGACGGTAATGTCGCGGCGGTGACTCTCCAGGAGCTTCTCGTCGGTGACCACCAGCTTGGCGATCTGCGGCGACAGAAAGCCCTTTAGCTTGTTCATGCGATCAAGCTCGGAAACTTGCTCATTGACGCGCTGTTCGAGCGTTTGATTCCAGGTGGCGAGATCCTTGGCCTGGGCCTGCACTTGATCGTGTAGTTCCTTGATCCGCAGCATCGAGCGCACACGGGCGACCAGCGCCGCCTGGTCGATCGGCTTGGTGAGATATTCGTCGGCGCCAGCATCGAGCCCGGTGACCACGTCCTGAGAGGCCGCCCGCGCGGTGCACAGGATGATCGGCATGAACGGCATCGCCGGATCTTTTTTCAGCCGGCGGCACACTTCGAAGCCGTCGAGCTTCGGCATTTCGACGTCGAGCAGCATCAGATCGGGACGGTGCTCGCACGCACTCGCCAATGCCTCTTCGCCGTCGGCCGCCTGCAGCGTCTCATAGCCGTGCTTTGCCAGCCGGGTGACGAGGATATCCCGGTTGGTCTCGTTATCGTCGACGATGAGGATGCGCGCTGGACTGTGCATGGCACTCCAGAAAAGCCTGCTACGGCAGGAACTCTTTGATCTTGGCGAGCAGCTGCCGCGGGCTGTAGGGCTTGGTGACATAGGCGTCGCAGCCGGCGGCGTGGGCTTTGCCATCGTCGCCGCTCAAGGCGTAGGACGTGACGACGATGACCGGAATATTCTTCAAGTCGGGATCGGCCTTGATGCGGCGCGTTGCCTCATAGCCGTCCATCAGCGGCAGCTGAATGTCCATCAGGATCAGATCGGGACGCTGCTCCTTCGCGGCGGCAACACCGGCTTCGCCATCCCAGGCTTCGCTCATTTCATAGCCGACGCTGCCCAACAGGTCGCGGAGGATCTGCCGATTGTCCTCCTGGTCCTCGACGACAAGTATGCGCTTGCTCATGCTTTCCCCGCCTGATGATCGACGCGCAACGGAACAGTGAAGAAAAACGTCGAACCGCTGCCCAGTTTCGATTCGACCCACAGCCGTCCGCCATGCATTTCGACGATCCGCTTTGCAATAGCAAGGCCAAGGCCGGTGCCGCCTTTGGCTTTGGTATGCGTGCTCTCGGACTGCTGGAATTCCTCAAAAATCTTGGCTTGGTCGGCCTCGGCAATGCCGGGCCCGGTGTCGGTCACCGCGACCGTGTAACTGCCGTTCGCCGCTGCAGCTTTCATGGCGACTTCGCCGGTATCGGTGAACTTGATCGCGTTGCCGACGAGATTGAGCAGGACCTGCGACAGCCGGCGTTCATCGCCGTGCGCGGCTGGCAGGTTCGGCGGCACTTCGAGCTTAAAACCGAGCTTCTTGTTGCCAGCCAGCGGCTCGACCGCGACATAGACGCCCTGCATCATGTCCTTGATCGAATAATCGTTGAGCGTGAGCACGAGCTGTCCCGCCTCGATCTTCGAGAGGTCGAGCACGTCGTTGATCAGGCCGAGCAGGTGCTTGCCGTTGGTTTGGATGCGCTCGAGCACGTTGCGCATTTTCTCCGGCGCATCGCCGTAAATGCCGTCGAGGACGAGCTCGGCATAGCCAAGGATGGCGTTCAACGGCGTGCGCAATTCGTGGCTCATATTGGCGAGGAATTGCGACTTGTGTTTGCTCGCCTCTTCGACTTGGCGGCTCTTTTCCTGGATTTCCTCAAACAGCCGCACGTTCTCGATGGCGATCACGGCCTGGTCGGCGAAAGTGGTTGCGAGTGCAATCTGTTTGTCGCTGAACGGCCGCACCGAGTTCCGGCCTAGAATGATGACGCCGATTGGATTGCCTTCGCGCAGCAGCGGCACCCCGAGAATGGTGCGAAAACCGGTTCGCTGAATGACTTCAGTCATCGTATAGTCGGGGTCCGTCTGAACGTCGGCGATATGAATGGGCTTGCCCTCCAGCAACACCCGTCCGGCGACAGTTCCTCGGTCGGGCTCGATCGGGCGACTTTTCATATGCTCGCTAAATTCGCGCGGAACGCCGTGGCTCGCGACGTGAAGAAAGCTCAGTCCCTTCGGCCGCCGAATGGTAGCCATATCCGCTTCACACAGACGAGCGGCTGATTCGACGAGGGTGCCAAGAACGGATTGCAGGTCGAAAGTCGAGCGGCTGATGATTTTCAGGACTTCCCCAGTCGCGGTCTGCTGCTCCAGCGATTCGGCGAGTTCGCGGGTGCGCTGCTGCTCGGCCTCGAACAGCCGCACGTTCTCGATGGCGATTGCGGCCTGATCGGCGAAGGTGGAAAGCAACGCAATATACTTTTGCTCGAACGGCCGCACCTCGGTACGGCGTACCACGATCGTCCCCAAGGCACGGTCTTCACGGACCAAAGGCACGCAGAGAATGGTTCGATGGCCGAACCTAAATGCATATTCGCGGCCTCGCGCAAAGTCTTCCCCAGAACTCTGCTGGTCGGCGATATGGACCGGCTGCATGTCGCAAATCGAGCGCCCCGCAGCCGACTCCCGATCAAGCGGGATGGGTTCGCTACTCAGCATCCGTCCAACCTCGCCGAAGCTCGCGCGGATCCTCGCCACACCATCCTCGACAAGGACGATATCAACGAATGGCGCCTCACAAATGCGGGCTGCGTGTTCGGCAACCGAATTGAGCACCGGCTGCACGTCATCCGGTGAATTCGAGATCACGCGCAGGATTTCGCTAATCGCCGTCTGCTGCTCCAGCGATTCGCTCAATTCATGGGTGCGCTGTTCGACCTTGTTTTCCAGACCCGCATAAGACTCCTGAAGTTTTCCGGCCATGTCGTTGAACTGATCGGCGAGCGCTTCGACCTCATCGCCGGTCTTGATGGTGATGCGCTGACTGAGGTCGCCGCCGCCGAGGCGCGCCGCTCCGACGCGCAGCGCCTGGATCGGCACCACCATGCGTCCGGCGAGGAACATGCCAGCGATGAAGGCGAGCGCCAGCGCGCCGAGCAACACATAGCCGGTGCGCAGAATCGACTGATAAAGCGGCGCGTAAGCCTCCTCGATCGGAATCTCAACGAACACGAACCAGCCAAGCGGATTCACCGGCGCATAGGCGGTGAGCACTTTGTGGCCCCCGATATCATCTGCTTCCCGCACCGCCTCAGCCGACGACCCAGTTCGGGCGCTACGCACCTGCGCCAGACGCGACATATCGGTGTTGCGCAACACCAGACTGATGTCGGGATGCGCGATCAGCCGGCCGCCGGAATCCACCACATAGGCGCGGCCATGTTCGCCGACCTTGATCTTCGAGACGACATCCCAAATGAGCTTGAGATTGACTTGCGCGATGCTCACGCCGGTGTCGCGCCGGGTACCGGCGAGCGACAAGGTCATATAGGGCTCCGATTCGCGGCGGAAGTAGACCGGCCCGTAATAGACCTTGTGGGCGACCGCTTGCGTGAACTCCGGCTTGTTCGAATAATCGATGCCGCTGCCGACTACGTCCATGGTCAGCCGCGACACTTTAAGTTGCTCGTGACCCGCCGCATCGATTTGTGCAAGCTCGGTGATGGCCGGAACCTGACGCAGGAGGCGCAGCGCATCGAAGCGGCGCTGATCGAGCGTGCCATCGGTCCACGGCAGCTGCGTGGTCCAGCCCACTTGGCTTTCAATTTGGGTAATGAATTCTTCGATCTTATCGGCCGCGGCGAGCGCCTGTTGCTGCTGGATACTAATCAAAGAGCCCTTGTGCTCTTGATAAGAGAACCAGACCTCGAAGCCGCCATTGGCAAGGAGCGCCAGCACGACCACGGCGACGAACAGAACGGTATATTTGATAAACAGCCGGCTGCGCACGATCGACGCGCCGACCGCCGAGCGGGCGACGCTGGAGCGATCCGTCAAATCGGGCGTGGGCCCGGCACTTTTTTGGTCGACGTCGGCTTTCATTCCATCATCTTAGCATTTCGGACAACCGGTCGCGCCCGCATCATTCGATCACCTCATCAGCGCGTGCGAGCAGCGAAGCTGGAATTTCCAGTCCGATGGCGCGGGCGGTTTTCATATTGACCACAAGTCCGAACGAAACCGGCTGCTCGATCGGAAGGTCGCCCGGATTGGCGCCGTGCAGAATTTTATCGACATAGCGGGCGCCGCGGCGAAACAGATCCGACGAGCTCGTGCCGTAGGACATCAACCCGCCTTCAACGGCATTCCGTCTCAGCTGGAACATTCCCGGAATCCGGTTCTTCAGCAGGAAATCGATGACCTCGGCCATATGCATTTGATGCAATGCGTCGTTTGTCGTGAGTACGGCATCGGGCCGGTTCGCCAACATTTCCGCAAACACGGCAGGGAAATCGTCGGCCGCACGCGCCTCCAAAGGCCTCAAGCTCATGCCGAAGAAGGGCGTCGTCCTCCACAATTCGTCGAGGGTTGCGGCGCTAGATACATTGTTGGGATTCCAAAGGAAAGCCACGCGGGAGGCGGAAGGAATGGCGTCTCTTATGACCTGCAGCCGCTTGGTCACGATATCCGGCCCGAGAATGGTGTTGCCGGTGATATTGCCGCCGGGGTGCGCGAAATTGGTAACGAGCCCGGCGCCAACCGGATCGCCCACCGAAATGACCACAATGGGAATGGACTTAGTGGCGCGCTGAGCCGCTTGCGCCGCGGGCGTGCCAGATACTGCGATGACATCGACGGGAATCTGCACCAATTCGCGTGCTGCCACAGCTAGACGATCGGGCACTCCATCCGCCTGGCGATAGTCGAATGCGATATTTTGGCCCTCGGCATAGTGCAGTTCACGCAACTCGGCGCGAAACGGCTCCCAGTCAGGACCGTTATCGATGATACCGACGCGGGCGATCTTTGCCGCGGCCAGGCTCGTCAGCGGCCAGGTGAGTGACCATGTGCCTGTGACTGCAGCCGCTGCCGCTCCACCGACCACAACTATCAGCTGCCTGCGCTTCATCGCTCTCGTATCTGCGGGGCTAGTGTCCCGATTCCGAAGTTCGTACACTTTGTCGGCACGCTCTCATGCGAACTTCGGAATCAAAGGGACACTACCAAATATATAATTTTAGTGCGGTTTTTGGATTTGAAGTTCCTATCAGAGTTACCGGCTGAACTGTAGGAACTTCAAATCGACCGCACTAGGCAAAGCTACCAGGGCAAGGCTATCACATTCGAGAAGCAAGATGCCGGCGTGCTGCAGCGACATTGCCGCCCAGGCTTGTGCTATGCCGAGTGGCCGGACGGTACTTGATCGCGGTGCGATATTTCGACGACGCGGGCGCGGGCCGCCAACGCATCGACCAACGCATCGGCCTTGGCTTTGTTTGCAGCGTCGAGATTGGCGTCCCATTCATCGAGCAGGTAAATTTCCGCATCGGTCGAATTGACAATTTCTTCCAACGATTTCAGCTGCCGTTCGCCGGACGAAAAGCCGAGCTTCTTGTCCATCGATTCGGCAACCACGATGACGCCGTCCTCGTCATCGCCTTCAATGTCGACCGGCGCTACGCCGCCGGTGAACTGAAACGCGAGCCGGTCCGTGGTCGGCCAATAATACGCGCGCTTTCTCATCTCGGTCTTGAGGCTTGCCAGCAGCGAGGATTTCCCGGTGCCATTGGCGCCGCGCACATTGATGCGCCCGGTAGGATGGGCAGCGGCAATGCGCAACGCGTCGCTTAACGACGAGACCACGTTGGCATGATCGCCCTCGCGTAACACCAAACGGTCGAACTTGATGCGTTTGTCAAAATCCGCATCTGGCTCGGGAAGCATATTGGCGGCGACGCCGCCGAAGCGGGTCCAAATGGCAATGAAATCGTTCCAGCCGGTCGCGAGCAGATGCAATTCGTAGGTCATTTCGATCTGCCGTGGCAAAGTGGTCGCCAAGCCGACCAACAACACGGTGTCGCCCGCATTTTGCATCGCCACGACGCTGATCGTGGCAAACACGATCGCGAGACTCACGATGCCGCTCATCGCGCTCATACCTTCGCGGGCGACAATGGCGCGGATTTGCGCGACCAGCCCATCGCGCACACGCCTTTTGAATTCAGCCAGCCAGAGCCGGAGATTGTAGCGGTTTCCGGAAAAAATGTTGTCCCACGCAGTGTAGCCCTGCGCAGTAACGCGGTTGTTCATGCGCTGGTTCTCGAGATAGGCGTGAGCAATCGGCGTCTGCAGGATCCATTGCATCAGCAACAGCGCGCCAAGTGCGCCGACATAGGCGAACGGAAGGCTGATATCGATCTCGGCGCCAAGCACGAGCGCGTTGAAAACAAGGCCAAGGAACAGCTTGAGCGCAAATTCCATCTCGTACATTACATTGAAGAAACATTGGAACGTCTCGCCGGTGAGGAACGGCTCGACCTGTTCGCGCGCAGGTTTCTCATTGAGCAGTTTGACCTTGCCGCGATTCTCGCGCGCAAAGCGCAGCATGAATTTGCCGAAGCCGCGGTAGCCCGCGCGCTCCGCGAAAATCCAGCTGATGACGCCGACCACGTAGGACGCCGATTGCGCCGTGAGTATCCAAATGAGGTCGGAAAGCAGGAATTGTCCGATCGCGACCTTGCGTCCGGCGTTGATGACGAGCCATGTCGTCGCCGCCGCCAGCATGGCTTCGACCACCATCAGGGTGACCATCACGAAGAGCGCCGGCGAGAGCAGATAGCTAGCCAGCTCCAAGCGTGAAATCTGCTGCCGTTTCATGGCTGGCGTTTCATGGCTGTCCCGGTTTCAAGCGCGGTGCGATTGGGCGGTGCGAGGCATACGAATCCGCGCGGCAGTTTAACGGCATCAGCCAGTGAATTTAAGCATCCGCCGGGTAAAGCCGTGGCGAAGATTGCCCGCCCAATCAAGGATTTTGCAAGCGCCGCAGCGGTCTAGGTACGTAATTTCGGCTAGTGTCCCGATTCCAAAGTTCGCAAGTGTTTGCGGCGCCTCTGATGCGAACTTCGGAATCAAAGGGACACTAGCAAATTTATGATTCTAGTGTGGTTTTTGGATTTGAAGTTCCTATCCGAGCTAGCCGCTCAATCGTAGGAACTTAAAATCCACCACACTAGCCGAGAGCGCCACAGCGGCGTAATCATAAGGCAGTAGAGAACCCGTCCACGCGTCGCGGGGTTGGCGGTGGTTTTCAAGCTGGTTCTGAGAAACGTCATTCCTTTTATCGCGCCGATGCGCCGGTTTGGCGCATCCTCCTTGGCGCGAACCTCGGTGCTCATCCTCGGTTTGGCGGCACTCACGGCCTATACCGTGCCCGATTTACAACGGGCAGCCGGTAGCTGGCTGAGTGCGTGCCTATGGTCGTGTCTCGGCTATTTCGCGATCGACGGCGCAATGCGGGCCAATACCGAAATCGGCACCGGAAAAGTTTTGGCTCACATATTTTCGGTTTCAGGGTTAATCGACCTGATCGCGGTCGTTGCCGTCCCCATCGCGCTGGTGTGCGGCGTGCCGCCATCGACTGCATGGTTGCTCGCCTCATTATGGGTTCTCAAGCTCGCGCAGGACTCGCCCGGTTTCGCCCAGCTCCAGCGCGTGTTCGTCGTTGAGGCCAAGGCGCTGGCGAGTGTGTTCGCGCTGTTTCTGATCGTCCTGTTCCTGTCATCGGCCGCCATGTTCGTAATTGAGCGCCACGCGCAGCCGAAAGTGTTTAGTTCGATGCCGCAGGCCTTGTGGTGGGCGGTGGTGACGCTGACGACAACCGGCTATGGCGACAAGGTGCCGATCACGGATTTGGGCCGGCTCCTTGGCGGCATCGTCATGATCTGCGGCATCGCGACATTTGGTTTGTCGACGGGTATTTTGGCGACCGGCTTTGCCGCCGAAACCAGACGGCGCAATTTCATTCGCACTTGGGATCTTGTCAGCAAGGTCCCGTTCTTCCAATCGCTCGATCCCGCGGCGATTACCGAGATCACTCACCTGTTGCGGCTTCTCGAAGTACCGGAACGCACCGCCATTATTCGTCGCGGCAAAATTGGCGATTGCATGTATTTCATCGCCGCGGGGGAGGTTCAGGTCGACGTGAAACCGACGCCGGTGCGCCTCGGCCCCGGCGCATTCTTCGGCGAGTTGGCTTTGCTGGGGGATTCGGTCCGCAGCGCCAATGTGACAACGACAATGCCGTCCACGCTCTTAATCCTGGATCTGGCGGATTTCCGAACCTTCACCGCCAATCATCCTGATCTCAAACGCGCGATCGATGCCGAGGCCGAGCGTCGCATGAATGAAAATCAACAGCGACGCGAACGGCAACGCGCTGGCGGCAGCTCTCACGGCTGAACGAAAACCAGCGCGCGAGCAAACCCCGTCAAGTGCGCAACACTGAACCAACAAGACTTGACGAACCGCGGCGTTTAGCCCTCAATCCGGCGCCTTTCGCTTGGGGCGTTGAGGCCCGTTATCTACAAAATTAAATCTGCGCGGATCCGCTCATGCCAGACCGTATCGCACTGATCACCGGCACGACCGGCCAGGACGGCGCTTACCTCGCCGAGCTGTTGCTGAGCAAAGGCTACGTCGTGCACGGCATCAAACGGCGATCGTCGTCGTTCAACAGCGCGCGGGTCGATCACCTTTATCAGGATCCGCACGGCGCCGGCCTAAAGTTCTTCCTGCATTACGGCGATATGACCGATTCCACGAACCTCATTCGCATCATTCAGGAAGTGCAGCCGACCGAAATCTACAATCTGGCCGCGCAAAGCCATGTGCGTGTCTCGTTCGAAACGCCGGAATATACCGCAAATGCCGATGCGCTCGGTACGCTGCGTTTGCTTGAAGCGATCCGCATCCTTCGCCTCGAAGACAAGGTTCGATTTTACCAGGCGTCGACGTCGGAGCTGTACGGTTTGGCGCAGGAAGTGCCGCAGCGGGAAACCACACCGTTTTATCCGCGCTCGCCCTACGCGGCGGCGAAGCTCTACGCCTATTGGATCACGGTCAATTATCGTGAGGCCTATGGAATGCATGCATCGAACGGCATCCTGTTCAATCACGAAGGACCGACGCGTGGTGAAACCTTCGTCACGCGAAAGATCACCCGCGCCGTCGCCGCGATCGAGCTCGGCCTGCAGAACAAGCTGTTTCTCGGCAATCTTTCCGCCAAGCGCGATTGGGGGCACGCCCGCGATTACGTCGAGGGCATGTGGCTCATTGTGCAACAACCGGAGCCCGACGATTACGTGCTGGCGACAGGCGAGGAGCATTCGGTTCGCGAATTCGCCGAAAAGGCCTTCGCCTGCGTCGGCCGAACCATCGAATGGCGCGGATCGGGGCTTAAGGAACAGGGTTTTGATAAGCGCGACGGCCGCGTGCTCATCGAAATCGATCCGCGCTATTTTCGCCCGACCGAAACGGACGCGCTGCTTGGCGATCCGAGCAAGGCGCGCCAGCGGCTCGGCTGGCGCCACAAGGTGAAATTCGATGAACTCGTGCGCGAAATGGTCGAGGCGGATCTGGCGGAATTGCGCCGCGACGGCAGCCATCGCAACGAGCGCGACTAGTTTGGACCCGGTAGTTTGGACCTAGGTAACAAAAGCGCATGAGCGCACCGATCATTTTCGAATTACGCGGTAAGCGAGTCTATGTCGCCGGCCATGCCGGCATGGTCGGCGCCGCGATCGTGCGCCGGCTTGAGCGCGAAAACTGCAGCATCGTCTGCGCGACCAGGCGCGAACTCGATCTGCGCCAGTCCGAGGCGGTCGAGCGCTTCATGGCGCAGAACAAACCCGATGCAGTCTTTATCGCCGCCGGAAAGGTCGGCGGCATTCACGCCAACAGCACTTTTCCGGCCGACTTTCTCACCGACAATCTCGCGATCGCGCTCAATACAATTAACGCCGCTTATCGCTGCGGCGTGCAAAAGCTGGTTTATCTCGGCTCGTCCTGTATCTATCCGCGGCTGGCGCCGCAGCCGATGACACCGGAAATGTTGCTGTCGGGCGCGCTCGAGCCGACCAATCAATGGTATGGGGTGGCGAAGATCGCCGGCATCAAATTGTGCGAAGCCTATCGCCTGCAACACGGCGCCGATTTTGTCTCGGTGATGCCGACCAATCTTTATGGTCCGGGCGACAATTATCATCCGCAAGACAGTCACGTTCCCGCCGCGTTGATCCGGCGTTTTCACGAGGCCAAGGTCAATGGTAGTCCGCACGTGACCGTATGGGGCACCGGATTGCCGCGCCGCGAATTCCTGGCGGTCGACGATCTCGCCGACGCCTGCGTGTTCGTTATGAAGTGCTATTCGGATTTGCAATTCCTCAATGTCGGCATCGGCGAAGATATTACGATTGCCGATTTTGCCCGCTTGGTCGCCGACGTGGTCGGCTTTGGCGGAAAAATCGAGTTTGACGCTTCGCGGCCGGACGGCGCGCCGCGCAAGCTTCTCGATGTGTCGCGTATCAACGCCTTGGGCTGGCGCGCGCGGACGCCGCTGCGCCAGGGATTGCAGCAAATGTATACCGACTTCGTCGCGCATTATCCGGCAATGCGGAGCGAAGCCGAAACAAACCTGCCGTACAGCAGCGCCGCCTCAGGATCCTAGACCATGGCGATCACGTTCAACGAAACCCACGATCCGGCGCGGCGCAGTTTTGTCGAGAGCGCTAATCTGCCCGGATCCGATTTTCCGATTCAGAATCTCCCGTTCGGCGTCTTCCGTCTCGGGCCGGGAGCGCAACCGCGGGTCGGCGTAGCGATCGGCGACCAGATCGTCGATGTTTCCGCGGCGGCGGGCTTGTTCGAGGGACCAGCCGCTACGGCGGCAGGGGCTTGCAGCGCCCCCTTTCTCAACCCGCTGATGTCGATGGGTCCACCGGCGTGGTCGGCCTTGCGGCTTGCTTTGTCGCGCGAGCTTTCCGCCGAAGCCGGTGGCAGCGCGCGGTTGCGCCCCTATCTGACGCCGATGGCCCATGCCGAGATGCGGATGCCGGTCATATTCCGCAATTTCACCGACTTCTTTGCTTCGATCTTCCACGCCACCAATGCCGGACGGCTGTTTCGCCCGGATAATCCGTTGGCGCCGAACTACAAATATTTGCCGGTCGCCTATCACAGCCGTGCCTCCTCCGTGCGGATCAGCGATCTCGCCGTGACGCGGCCGAACGGCCAGCGCAAAGGCGCGGACGGCTCGCCAAGCTTCGGCCCGTCGGAGCGTCTCGATTTTGAACTTGAACTCGGCGCATTCGTCGGCACCGCGTCCGACTTGGGCCGCGGCGTGCCGATCGGCGAAGCGGCAAATTATGTTTTTGGCTATTGCCTGCTCAATGATTGGTCCGCGCGCGACATTCAGGCGTGGGAATCCCAACCGCTTGGACCGTTCCTCGGCAAGAACTTCGCCACGACAATTTCGCCCTGGGTGGTGACGGCGGAAGCGCTCGCCCCGTTTCGCACCACCGCGTTCGCGCGGTCCGAAGGCGATCCGGCGCCGCTGCCGCATCTCGACGATCCGCAAGATCGCGCGCAGGGCGGGCTCGATATCACGCTCGAAGCCTATCTCGCGACCGAGGCAATGCGCCGCGACGGCATGCCGCCGCATCGCCTGACGCAGACCTCGGCCACGCTGCTGTACTGGACCGTCGCGCAGATGATCGCGCATCACACCAGCAACGGCTGCAATCTCGAGATCGGCGATCTCCTCGGATCTGGCACGGTGTCCGGCCCGGAGCCATCGAGCTGGGGCAGTCTTCTTGAACTGACCGCCGCCGGCTCGAAGCCGCTCGTGCTGCCGAACGGCGAGAAGCGGACTTTCATCGAAGACGGCGACGAGATCAGCTTCCGCGGCTTCTGCGCCAAACCCGGCCAGGCACGGATCGGCTTTGGCGAATGCCGCGCGGTGGTGCTGCAGGCAAACCAAGCCGCTCAATGAATTTCCGGCTCCGGGATCGCCGCCTGGCCTTCCAGAAAATCGAAATCGCAGCCCTCGTCGGCCTGGCCGATATGGGCTGAAAACATCGCGCCGTAGCCGCGCGGATAGTGTGGCGGCGGCGGCTTCCAAGCGTTGCGGCGGCGCACCAGCTCCTCGGCGGAGACGTCCAAGTGAATGCGCCGCGCGGCGACATCGACCTCGATCTCATCACCGCTCTGCACCAGCGCCAAAGGACCGCCGACAAAGCTCTCCGGCGCGACATGCAAGATGCAGGCGCCGTAGCTTGTGCCGCTCATGCGCGCGTCGGAGATGCGCAGCATGTCGCGCACGCCGGCTTTGAGAAGTTTTTTCGGGATCGGCAGCTGGCCCCATTCCGGCATGCCCGGCCCGCCTTTCGGCCCGCCGTTCTTGAGCACCAGCACGTGATCGGGAGTGACATCGAGGTCGTCGCGATCGACCTCGCGCGCCATGTGGTCGTAATTCTCAAACGCAATCGCTTTGCCGCGATGGCGCAACAATCGCTTCTCCGCGGCGGCAGGTTTCATCACGCAGCCGCGCGGCGCCAGATTGCCGGTGAGCACGGCGGTCGCGCCTTCCGGGTAAAGTGGATCTTTCAAGGAATGAATGACATCGGGCAGATGCACTTTGCTGCCGGCGATCGCTTCGCCAAGCGTGCGGCCGGCGACCGTGATGCAGGACAGATCAAGGAGATCGGCCATCTGCGCCATCAGCGCACGCAAGCCGCCGGCATAGAAGAAATCCTCCATCAAATATTTGCCCGACGGCGTGATATTGGCGATGACCGGCACTTGCCGGGAAATCTCGTCGAACCGCGCCATGTCGAGCGCGATGCCGGCGCGGCGCGCCATGGCGATGACATGGATGATCGCGTTGGTCGAACCGCCGAGCGCCATGTGCACGCGGATTGCATTATCGAATGCCGCGGGCGTGAGAATTTTGTCCGGCGTCAAATCCTCCCACACCATTTCGACGGCGCGGCGGCCCGCCGCGGCGCACATGCGCGGATGATTGGAATCCGGCGCCGGAATCGACGAAGCGCCCGGCAGCGCCAGCCCGAGCGCTTCGGCGATCGCCATCATGGTCGCAGCCGTGCCCATCACCATGCAGGTGCCGAACGAGCGCGAAATGCCGCCTTCGATCTCGTTCCACTCGTCGTCGCCGATGCGGCCGGCGCGCTTCTCGTCCCAGTATTTCCACGCGTCGGAGCCGGAGCCGAGAACATTGCCGCGCCAATTGCCGCGCAGCATCGGGCCGGCCGGCACGTAGATTGCGGGAATGCCCATGCTGATCGCGCCCATGATCAAGCCGGGCGTGGTCTTGTCGCAGCCGCCCATCAGCACAGCGCCGTCGATCGGATGGCTGCGCAACAGCTCTTCGCATTCCATCGCCAGGAAATTGCGGTACAGCATGGTGGAAGGTTTGACGAACGGTTCGGCGAGCGACATCGCCGGCAGTTCGATCGGGAAACCGCCGGCCTGATAAACGCCGCGTTTGACGTCGTCGGCGCGATCGCGCAAATGGCCGTGGCAGGCGTTGATGTCGCTCCACGTATTGACGATGCCGATGACCGGTTTGCCGGCCCAGTCGGCGCGGTCGTAGCCGAACTGGCGCAGCCGCGAACGATGGCCGAACGAGCGCAAATCGTTGCGGCCGAGCCAGCGATAGGAGCGCAACTCTTCGGGCGATTTTGTTTTGCGGGAAGTCATGTCAGTCCGGTACCGATTTATTCCGCCGTCGCGCCGGTGGCCTGCACCACCTTGGCCCATTTTGCCGTTTCTTCGGCGATGACTTTGCCGAAATCTTCCGGCGTGCCGGGAATCAAAATGCCGCCGAACTCGGCGAATTTCGCCTGCATGCCCGGATCGGCGAGCGCGTTGTTCACTTCGCGATTGAGCTTGTCGATGATGGCGCGCGGCGTGCCCTTCGGCACCGCCATGCCGAACCAGGCGCTGGCTTCGTAGCCGGGCACGGTCGCGGCCACGGTCGGCACGCCCGGCAGGGCCTTTGACGGCACCGACGTCGTAACCGCAAGCGCGCGCAGCCGTCCGCCCTGAATGTGCCCGATCGACGACGGCAAATTATCGAACATCACCTGCACCTGGTTGCCGAGCAGATCGGTCAGCGCCGGCGCCGAGCCGCGATACGGCACATGCACGAGCTCGACGCCGGTCATCATCATGAACAAGGCGCCGGACAAATGCACCGAGGTGCCGATGCCCGACGAGCCGAGATTGACCTTGCCTGGATTGGCCTTGGCATAATCGATGAATTCCTTGACCGTGTGCGCCGGCACATTCGGATTCACTTCCATGACGTTGGGCACGCGGATGAAACCGGCGACCGGCGTCATGTCGCGGATGAAATCGAATGCCAGGTTCTTGTAGAGACTGGCGTTGATCGCATTCGCCGGGTTGACCAGGAATACCGTGTAGCCATCGGGCGGCGCGTGCGCCGCGATTTCGGTGGCAAGATTGTTGCCGGCGCCGGGCTTATTCTCGACCGCGAATTGCTGGTGCAGATGCTCGGAGAGGTATTGTCCGATCAAGCGCGCGCAAATGTCGGTCGATCCGCCGGGTGGATAACCGACCAGCCAGCGCACCGGATGATTTGGATAATCGTCCTCGGCGGCGCTGGCCACGACGCTCGTGATCGCGACCGCCGCACAGGCAACAACCAGCGCGGCAATTCCCCGGCTTAAGGCTTTCATTCCAATCTCCTTGGTCGTTTTTCGTAACCGATTTTACCGGCCGCGATTTTACAGGCCTAACCGAAGCCTACGCGGCCACGGCGATGTCACACAAGTGATCGATCTCACACAAGTGATCGATATGGTGGTAATCTGCGCGGCGCATCGCCTTGTCGGCTTTATTCGCGGCCGCTAGCTTCACCACCTTCGCAAATCTCCAAAAAGACATTCGAGGGTAATTGCCATGATCGACCTTTATGCGTTGACAAGTCCGAACGTCCAGAAAATCTACATCATGCTCGAAGAGACGAAGTTGCCCTATAAGGAGCATTTCGTCGATGTATGGAAGGGTGAGCAGTACAATCCAGATTTCATCAAGATCAATCCGAACTCAAAAATTCCGACAATCGTCGACCATGAAGGCCCGGGCGGCAAGCCTTACGCCGTGTTCGAATCCGGCGCGATCCTGATGTATCTCGCCGAGAAGAGCGGAAAATTCCTGCCGAAGGACATGGCAAAAAAATACGAAGTGCTGCAATGGCTGATGTTTCAGCTTACCGGCATCGGGCCGATGTTCGGCCAATTCACCCACTTCAAGCTGTTCGCGCCGAAAGATAGCGCCTACTCAATGTCGCGCTACCAGACCGAGGTGAAGCGGCTTTACGAAGTGATGGAAAAGCGGCTGGCGCACTCGCCCTATCTCGGCGGCGACGAATATACGATCGCCGACATCGCGACGTTCCCATGGACGCGCAACCACGACGTGCAAGGCGTCAAATGGGACGACCATCCCAATCTGGCGCGCTGGTTCAAAGCCATCGACGAGCGGCCCGCGGTGAAGGCGGCGCTCGCCAAGATCGCCGTCATCAAATCGAACCGCGACACCGCGACCGACGATCAAAAGGACCGCTTCTTCAATCGCGGCCGCTACGCGCGGGCGTGAGCAGCCTCCAGTCTCATCCCGCCCCGCGATAGCGGGGAGGGGGGCATGGGCGGCCTTCGGTCGCCGTAGTTTTAATGTACGTCGGCGCGAAGCGCCGGCTACGCCGAAGTGCGGTGGGAGGGGCGCGAGCCTCGCCGCGTTCGGTGTCACACACGCCCCCTCCACCCACCCTACGCTCGCTGCGCGAGCTACGGGCGGTCCCCCTCCCCCGCTCGCGCGGGGGCAGAAGAAGTTTTCACCCCTCCACCTTCTCCATCATCGCCCGCATGAAGCGTACCGCGTCGGGTCCTTTCAATGCGCTCGCCCACAAGTCGCGCGCCATCTTCTCGTGCAAAGCCAGCGCCTCCGGCGCCGAAGTGATCATGGCGACGCCGACGCGGATATTGGGCTCCTCGCCGAGACGGAACGGGCTCAGCGTCAAAATCCGCCGGTCGGGCTGACGGAAAATCTGGAAACTGGTGTGCGGCAGCGTATCGAGCACGATGCCAATCTGCACGCCGATCGGCTCGTCGGCCATCAGCGCGGTGAAGTGTTCGGCCTCGGCGCGGGCGAGGCGGCGGCGTTCGCGGCGCACCGCTTCGGGCAGATCGAGCCGGCCGACCATGCCGTTACGCAAGAAGCGCTGCATTTCGCCGGCCGCGATCAGATTGACGATGGCGGGACGCCGACGACGATAAGTCTCCTTGCGCTGGCGCAGCACCGCCATCAGCTCGTCGATCTGCGCAAAGGGCTTGGTATTTTTGGCCTTGGTGTTTTTTGCAACCGTGTCGGGGACGGATTCGCGCAACACCGCGCCGAGCGCGCCGTCGAAACCGTCGGACGCCAGCACATAGGAGATCGGGCCGGCGAGCACGATGATGTGCTCGGCGCTCTCCTCGATCTGCCGCATGCGCTCGAAATAGCTGACTGCGGAAGCGATGTATTCGACGCCGACCCCGAGCAGTGTCGGCACTGAGACCTGGAGCAACTCGGCGAGCTTCTCCAGCGTCTCGATCTTCGCCAACTCGCCCTTCTCGAAGCGATAGAGCGCGGTGCGCGAAATACCGAGCTTGGCGGCGAGGTCTTCGGCGGAAAGCCCGGAGCCAAGGCGAAACGCCTTGAGCCGGTTGCCGATATCGTCGAACCGAATGGGCATCAGATGTTCGAACCGGCGCGCCGCGAAACTTTGACTTGGTGATGAAAAGCGTGCATCAATTCAAGAAGATAGAGCAATCCCAAAGTCCAAACCAGCGATGAACATAGCGCGATGAAGCCCGCGGCATTTCGCTATCACGCGCCGAAAACGGTCGACGAGGCTATCGCGCTGCTCGCCGAATTTGCCGACGACGACGGCCGCGTGCTGGCCGGCGGCCAGAGCCTCGTCCCAACCATGGCGTTTCGGCTCGCCAGACCTGCGCATCTCGTCGACATCAACGGCGTCGAGGCGCTCAATCGCATCGCCGTTGCCGACGGCAAGCTCGTCATCGGCGCCTGCGTGCGTCATTCGGCGTTCCATAAGCCGGCTTGCGAGGGGCCGCTCGGCAAGCTCCTCACCGACGTGGTCCACCACATCGCGCATTATCCGATCCGCAACCGCGGCACGTTCTGCGGCAGCCTGGCGCATGCCGATCCGGCCTCGGAATGGTGCCTGGTGCTCGCCGCGCTCGATGGCGAGGTCGTTGCCAAAAGCGTGCGCGGCGCACGCACCATCGCGGCGCGCGATTTCTTCAAGGGCATCATGACCACGGCGCTGCGCGACGACGAACTTCTGGTCGAGGCCCGTCTGCCGCTGCTTCCCGCCGGCACGCGCTGTGGCTTCTACGAGTTCAGCCGGCGCGCCGGAGATTTCGCGCTGGCGGCGGCGGTCGGCCTCTATCGCCTCGACGGCGGCAAGATCGCCGAGCCGCGGCTTGCCATCGGCGGCGCCGAGGTCAATCCGCGGCGCATCGCGCAAGCCGAGCGCGCGCTTGCCGGCGCGGCGCCGGGCGACCAAGCCTTCCGCGCCGCCGCCCAAGCGGCCATGGAGGCGATCGATCCGATGGAGGACATCATCAACAGCGCCGAGTTTCGGCGCGATCTCGTTCTCGCGGTGGCGCGCCGGGCGCTCGAGCGCGCGGCGGCATAAACGCACATGAACGAGGCCGCGCCGAAGTCGCCGTGGATCGGGCAATCGGTCGCGCGGCTGGAAGATCCGCCGCTGGTCACCGGGCGCGGCCAATTCGCCGGCGACATCAATTTCCCGCACCAGCTCACCATGCGCGTCGTCCGCTCCGCGCATGCCCACGGCCGCATCAAGGCGATCGACACCGCGGCGGCACGGGCGCTGCCGGGCGTATTCGCGGTGTGGACCGCCGACGACATCGCCGAGGTGCCGCCGATCGATTTTCGAGAGGGCAGCATTCCGGCGCTCGATCCCTATCGCCAGCCGGTGCTGGCCAAAGAACGCGTGCGCTATGTCGGCGATCCGGTCGCCGCGGTCTTTGCCGCGGACGCCTACACTGCCGAGGATGCCGCCGATCTCGTTACGGTGGAGATCGACGAACTGCCGCCATTGCTCGACGCGCAGGCAGCGCCGGCCGAATTTTCGCCGGGCCATTCCAGCGAAGCGGCCGTGATCCGGCAAGGCTATGGCGACGTCGACGCCGTATTCCGCGAAGCGGTGCATATCGTCGAACTGGAATTGACGATCGGCCGGCATTCCGGCGTGCCGCTGGAGACCCGCGGCGCGATCGGCCGTTACGACGCGGCGCGCGGCATTCTCGAACTGCACGGCGCCGCCAAGGTGCCGCACCGCAATCAGGAACTGTTGGCGCGCATGCTCGGCCTGCCGCCGAGCACGATTCACGTTCATGAATCGCATGTCGGCGGCGGCTTTGGCGTACGCGGCGAGCTTTACCCGGAGGACGTCCTGGTCTGCGTCGCCGCCAAGCGATTCCACCGCCCGGTGAAATGGCTCGAGGACCGCCGCGAGCACCTGATCGCCGCCAATCATTCGCGCCAGCAGGTACACCAGATCCGCGCCGCGCTCGACGCCGATGGCGTCATTCTCGCCATCGATGACCGCTATTTCCACGATCAAGGCGCCTATGTGCGCACCCACGCGGCGCGCGTCATCCACATGACGGCCGGGATCTTGCCCGGGCCGTACCGGGTGCCGGCCTATCGCGCGATCGGACACTTTCGCCTGACCAATAAGACGCCGGCCGCGACCTACCGCGCGCCTGGACGCTACGAGACGACCTTCGTGCGCGAACGACTGGTCGACGCGATCGCGCACAAGCTCAAGATCGATCGCATCGCATTGCGCCGCCGCAATGCGATCGGGCCGCAGGAAATGCCTTATCCGCGGCCGCTCGAGGCGCTCGGCGAAGAAATTCAATACGACAGCGGCGACTATGTCGGGCTGCTCGACAAGCTCCTCGCCACAGCCGGCTGGGAGGCGCTTAACGAGGCGGTCAACAAGCGTAAAGCGCAAGGCGAACTTGTCGGCATCGGGCTTGCGATGTTTGTCGAGAAAAGCGGGCTCGGCCCGACCGACGGGGTGCGAATTTCCGTCGATACGTCCGGCATGGTCGATGTCGTCACCGGCGGCGCGTCGCTCGGACAAGGGTTTGAGACGGTGATGGCGCAGGTTGCCGCCGACGCGCTCGGCGTCGATTACCGGCGCTGCCGCGTCATTCACGGTCAGACCGACCGCATCCCGTTCGGCATCGGCGCGCACGCCTCGCGCGCCACGGTGATGACGGCCTCGGCCACCCATATCGCGGCGTTAAATGTGCGGCGCAAAGCGCTCGCGTTTGCGGCCGAACTGCTGCAAGCCGCGCCCGAGGCGCTCGACATTATCGGCGGCGAAGTGGTGCACAAAGACGCGAGACCAGGCCCCTCGATCAGTCTTGCCGCGATCGCGCAGAATCTTTCGCCGACGGCAAAAGCGCGTGGCGACCGCGAGCCCGGCCTCGCCGCCGAGGGTTGGTTCAAGACCGAGCATCAGGTCTATCCGTACGGCAGCCACATTGCGATGGTGCGGGTCGATGCCGAGACTGGACGCGTCGCGATCGAGCGCTATTGGATTGCTTACGACATCGGCCGCGCCATCAATCCGGCGCTGGTGCGTGGACAGATTGTCGGCGGCTACGCGCAGGGCGTCGGCGGCGCGCTATTCGAGGAATTCACCTACAGCGAGCGCGGCGATCCATTGGCGGTGACTTTCGCCGATTATCTCCTCCCGGCGCTGCACGAAATTCCCACGCCGGACGTGCTGCTGCAGCAAGACTATACCTCGCCGCTCAATCCGCTCGGCATCAAAGGCGCCGGCGAAAGCGGCATCACCGCGGTCGGCGCGACGATCGCTTCGGCCATCGACGACGCCATCGGCATGCCCGGCGCGGTGCGCGAATTGCCGGTGACGCCGCAGCGGCTGAAGCGATTATTGGCGGGGAGCGGCCATTGCCGCCGTGACGGTGATGTCAATGGGTAAGTCGCGAGGACTTTATAACGCAGAATATGCTGAAGGTTCAGAGGTGAGAATTGCCTCTCGGCTGGCGCTAGAAGAGTTCATGCGGGCTTGGCAGCATCACAACAAGTTGCAGCCCGAGCAACTGAGATACGCGGATCAGGCTACACGTGTGGAATCCGTCAGTTTTTATCATGGCGGGGACGAACTTTATAAATTGGAGGGAATACCCGGCGTCTGGCATGAGTCGTGTTTGCGTGACATCCACGCATGAACTGAAACTGACATGAGCACGGCGCGAGGCATGCCTGGCGCGGAGCGCGAATTGCCGGTGACGCCGCAGGGGCTCAAGCGATCGTTGGCGACAAAATAGAGTCGTCATGGCCGGACTTGTTCGGGCCATCCACGTCTTTGTTTTAAAGCCGATTTAAGACGTGGATGCCCGCGACAAGCGCGGGCATGACGATTCAACCAAATCATATAATCCGCTAGTCGATCCCGCGCGATCGGATTTTGCCTTAATCCAGCCGCACCCCGATCGCTTTAACGAGCGGCGTCCAGCGCGCCAGCTCCGCAGTCATGAACGCATCGAACTGCGCCGTCGTCCAATCCGGCACTGGGATGACCGCAGCATCGACCAGCGATTGGCGATAGGCCGCGTCCGCCATGGCGCGATGATTGGCGTCGTCGATTTGGGCGATAATCGCCCTCGGTGTTCCGGCCGGCGCGAACAGCCCGAGCACCTGCTGCGAGACCAAGCCCGGGACGCCGGCTTCGACTGCGGTCGAGACGTCAGGCGCAATGGCAATCCGCGTCGGGTTGGTGACCGCCAACAGCCGCAGTTTGCCGGTGCGGTGAAATTCGAGCACCTGATTGGTCATGGCCGGGATGATAATCGGAATCTGGCCGCCGATAGCATCGGCGATAGCCGGCCCGGCGCCGCGGTATGGCACGTGCGGCAGATCGGTGATGCCGGTCAGCGATTTCAAGAGCTCGCCGCTGAGATGGTTCAGCGTACCGGTGCCGGCCGAGCCGAAGGCAAGCTTGCCGGGATTGGCTTTCACATAAGCGACAAGCTCGCCGAGCGTGTGCGCGGGCACGGCGGGATTGACGACGATGGCATAGCAGGTGATCGCCACCATCGAGACCGGCGTCAATTCCTTAATTGGATCGAGCAGCGGATGCTCGCGCAAAATCATTTCGGTGAGGTGGATTGTCGAACCGCCGAGAAAGATCGTGTAGCCATCGGCCGGCGCGTGCGCGACGAGCTGCGCCGCCAACGATCCGCCGGCGCCCGGCTGATTGTCGACGAAGACCGTACCGAGGCTCGTCTTGACCTTGTCGGCCCAGGGCCGGCCGATGATGTCGAACACCCCGCCGGGCGGAAACGGCAGGATCAACCGGATCGGTCGGTCCGGATAAAGCGCTGCGGCGGCCGAACGCGCGCCGCCCGCCAACGCGGCAGCGCCAGCGGCGACGCCTAAAAATTTCCGGCGCGCAAGTTTCATGGCAATAACCCCCAGCACGAATGCGCCGATTTCAATTCACCTTGGCGCCTGAAAACTTGACCACCTTAGCCCACTTTGCCGTCTCTTCGGCAATGAAGGGGGCGAATTGCTTAGACGGCATCGGCTCGGTGTCGCCGCCGAGCTCTTTGATGCGCCCTTTGAGCTGCGGATCGGCAAGCCCTGAAGTGATGTTGCTGCTGAGCTTGTCGATGATCGAGGCTGGCGTGGCTTTGGGCGCACCGAAACCATCCCAGGCGCTCGCTTCGAAGCCCGTGAAGAATTCGCCGATGGCCGGGATATCCGGCAGCACGTCGGCGCGGGTCGCGGTCGTCACCGCCAGCGCGCGCGCCTTGCCGGCGCGCACGAAACCGATTGCCGTGGAGACGGTGATGATGAAAGCCTGCACTTGGCCGCCAAACAAATCGGTGAACGCCGCTGCCGGACCGCGATAGGCGATGTGAACCAGATCGAGGCCGGCCTGAAGTTTAAGGAGCTCGATCGCGACATGCATCGGCGTGCCGACGCCGGGCGAAGCGATATTGATCTTGCCTGGATTGGCTTTCGCATAGGCGATGAATTCGGCAAATGTGCCGGCAGGGAACGACGGATTGACCAGAAGCACCATCGGCAGCCGGATCAGTCCAGCGATCGGCGCGATATCGCGAAGAAAATCGAAATCGAGTTTTTCGTACAGCGTTGCATTGATGGCGTTGGCCGTGACCACGGTCAGCAGCGTGTAGCCGTCCGGCGCCGCACTCACCACGGTTTGCGTGGCAATATTGCTGCCGGCGCCGGTGCGGCTCTCGACCACGAAGGGTTGGCCCAAGCGCTCCGAGAGCCATTGCCCGACCAATCGCGACACCAAATCCGGCGTGCTGCCGCCGCCGAAACCTTCGATGATGCGCACCGGCCGCGTCGGGTAATCGGCCGCGTAAGCCGTACGCCCGCTCGCGAGCGTGGCCGCTGCGGCGCCGGTGAGGCGCAGGAATTGTCGGCGTTGCAGCGGCATGATCCAGCGCGCGGGGCCTTGCCGGCACGGCGACCGCCGGCCCGTTAGCCTATCGCGCTCCCATCGGCGCGAAAAGCACCGTCCACGAACCGTCCCAAGATTGCCGCGATGTCAGCCCCCGCTATAACCGCCGATGACTGGGAGATTCCGCGGGTGAATGCAGCGCGGCCTTACGATGCCTTCCTCGGTACTTTCTTGCCCTTCTTGCGCGCTTTCGACAGGCCGATCGCGATCGCTTGTTTGCGGCTCTTGACCCTGCCGGCCCGGCCACCGCGGCCGCTTCGTGCTGTGCCGCGTTTATAGCGGTGCATCTCCCGTTTCACCTCGGTGCCGGCGCCGCGCGAATATCGGCGCTTTCTTCGTTTTGCCATTTGCCGTCCTCCAAGACCCAACTCGTGCAATGCAGTCGTGCAATGCAGTCTCGCAATGCGGGTACTACGACCTCTAACAACTGCTGCATGTGCAATAGGTTGCCTCACAACGGATGAATCCGGATCGCGTCGTGTTTTCAGTTGTAGTTCGGTTCCGCATCGAGCCGCGCCACCCAGCCTTCCAGCCCGGTTTTTGCCGCCGGGTAGCGCTGCAGCACCAATGGATCGTGGCCCGGCACGACATGCCGTGGCGAACTCGCGAGCCGTTTCAACGTCTCGTAACCCTCCACCACCTCTTCGATATTGTAGGTGATTGGAAATACGCGCCCGCCGTCGAGATGCGCGTAGAGATGCGTGGCGTCGGCCGCCAGCACCACGTAGCCGCGCCGCGTCTTCACCCGCACGCTTTGCAGGCCTTTGGAATGGCCGCCGATGTGATGCACGGTAATACCGGGCGCGATTTCGCTCGCGCCGTCGTGGAAGATGGCGCGGCCGGAGAACACTTTGCGCACCATCGCAATGACGTCCTCGACTTCGAACGGCGCGCGTAACGCTTGGTGGCACATGCAGCGGCCGGTGGCGTAGGCCATCTCGCGGTCCTGCAAGTGATAGCGCGCCTGCGGAAATAAATCGTAATTGCCGCAATGGTCATAATGCAGGTGGCTGATAATGACGCTTTGCACCGATTCGGCGGCGATGCCGAGCGCCGCAAGCCCGTCGCGCACCGGCTTGATCATTTCGCGCTGGCGCTTCCTGCCCATCGCCTCGTCGAAGCCGGTGTCGACAATGATCGCGCCGGACGGGCCGATGATCGCCCAGACGAAAAAATCGAGCGGCTGCAAAATGTCGTGCGGATCGCCGTCGATGAAATTTGCCGGCGAACGGCGCGCATGGTGGCCATAGCGAATGGCGTAAACTTCGTGAAGATCGTCGGCCATAGCTCATCCTCCTAATATGGAGCATGTTAGCACCGTCGCGGCGTGCGCCCGAAATAGAAAACCCCGGCGCAACAGGCCGGGGCTTTCGTTGACTCAAAAGACGCTACGAACAACAGACGCTACGAACAACGCACGCCACAAAAACTACGCAGCGATCACAATTGCCCGTATTTGCGCAACACCGCGCGGCACTCATTGCCGACGCGCCAGCTATGTGCCGCCAGGATCGCGCCGCAGCGTACGAGACTTGTCCAGGTCATACCGTCCGAACGGTCGCATAACCGTGCTGCAGCCGGCCGGCATGGGGCGAGTTCGGCAAGATCGATCGCATTCGCAGCGGTGCCCGAAAACGCGACTAGCGGCCCGATCAATAAACATGCGGCAAGGACTGTCTTCATCCTCAATCGTCCCTCTTTATTGTGAGAAGCGGCCTGAATAGCGGTTTTATAACAAAAACGCTAGCAATTTTGTGCGTCGCACAAGTGAGAGTTAATCTGCTGAAGTGGCAAGCAAATTAGTAAAACGGCCGTATGAATCTCGGATAGCCTTGCCGCGCCTGTGCCGCAATTGCGAAGGGCGCCGGTCCGGCGCTTTAGCTCCGTCATCCTGAGGCGCGAGCGAAGCGAGCCTCGAAGGATGCGGCCCAAGGCGTTCGGGCCGTCGCCCTTCGAGGGCCGCTCCGCGGCCACCTCAGGGTGACGGTTACCGGCAGGCGCCTTGCGAACGCGCGCTGTCGAGCGCCGCGGATGCCATGAGCCAGTCGGGCAACCCGATCGCGATCTTGGTCCAGCCGACACCCCATGGCGTGCCGCCACTGTCCCACCAGATCCTGCACCAGCCGTCGTCAAAACGAACGAGCGCGTAATCGGCGCGCGCCGGTGACATCGTGAAACCGATTGCCAGGACGGCAACAACGAAGGTCAATCGCTTCATCGCCAGTTTCCTTCCGCAACAGCCCGTATCGTTAGGCCGCCGCCGCCAGATTGCCGAAACGCTGGAGATTGTGTTTTTGTTTGTCGTTGCGCGGCGGCAGTTTGAACAGCCGCGCCGCCGAGCCGCCAAGAATATTGTGCTTGGCCTTTTCCGACAGGAACCGCAGGTCCCAAATGCTCGACGGCAGATCGAAATCCCAATGCGGGTAGTCCGACGAATAGAGGAGCTGCGTCTCGGCATTGATCATGCGGAACGTGCATTCCATCGCGCCGTAATCCTGAACCTCCATCGGCTGCGATGAATAATACATGTCGCGCATATAGTCGGACGGTTTCTTCTTGAGGAGCGGCGCCTCGGACGGCCGCAGCATGTATTCGTGATCGAGCCGCTGCATCAGGAACGGCACCCAGGCGAGGCCGGATTCGATCCAGATCACCGGCAGTTTGGGGAAACGCTCGCCCATGCCGTTGATCACCCAATTCGTGCATTGCAGGATGTTGTACCAGGTGAAGCCGAGCGCATGCGCGGAGAGGAAGCGATTGCAGCTCTTGTAGATCGGCTCGCCCCAGTTCGGGCCGGAATGGAACGACAGCACCAGGCCGCGCTCCTCCATCGCCCGGTACAGTTTCATATAGGCGTTGTCGTAGACCGCCATGTGCGAGCGCACCGTCGTTACCATGAAGCCGCCGACATGCTTGCGGTCGCCGAATGTCTCGACGTGGCGGAGCGCCGCTTCCGGATCGGAGAACGGCAGGCACAGCATCGAATAAAAGCGGCCGCCGGCCTCGGGCAGGACTTTCTCGGTGAGCCAGCGGTTATAGGCCCAGCACAGCTCGACCTCCATTTCCTTCTGCGGATGCATGCCGATGTTGAGCATGCCGGTCGGGAACAAGCAGGAATAATCGACGCTCATCGCGTCCATCCAGCGATGACCGAGCTGCACGTCGCGCAGTGAACTCCCCTCCTCGGTCTTTTCGCTTGCGCGCAACGGATAGCGCGTGACGCGCCCGCCCATGTCCTGATAGCCGATTTGGATCGGCGTCACGTTCGAGCGGTTGCGTTTGCGCCCAGACATAGTGAGCTGGCGCAGCACGTCGTTTTCCATATACGGCAGGAATTCGTCGTAGTTTTCGTTCTCATAATGGTGCGCGTCGACGTCGACGATGAGGACGTCGTCCAAGTTGCGCTGATGCGCCTGTTTACGCGCGTGCGCCAGAAGCCGGCTGGTATTGAGTTCCTCGATAGTGACGCGGCGGCCGCGATCGGCAATGAGATCCATGGATTTCCTCCTGGCGTTCGTACTGTTCTAGCGTCCTGTCCAACTCTGCCACATACCCAATTCGAAAACCGCGAGATCGGCCGCGCGCAACAAACCGCTGGCCGTCAGCATGACGTCGGTTGCCGAAATCGAATGCTTCGGCACCGGAGTGAATTGCTCGCCGGCCTCGGAGCGTGCGCTGTAGACCCGGCAGGCCGCAGCAATCAGCGCTTGCAGCGCATCCGCACTGACGAGATCGAGCTTGCCGTCGGCGATGCTGCGTTCGAGCGCCGCCGCAAGCCGCTTGGCATCGGCCGAAGCGCCGTTGCCGGCCGGCTTGGCGGCCGCCGGCGCAGCCGTTCGGCGCGCATCTATCTTGCCGGCGCGTTTCGTAACTGACCGGTTGGCCGGTTTAGCCGCGCGCTTAGGCGATGACATAAAGGTCATCTCCCTTTTGCAGCGTTTTGTATTTCTTCAGCTTCAACTTGCGATCGGCGACGCATTCGCCGGTCGTCATGTCGTATTCCATGCCGTGCCAGGGGCAGACGAAGTGCATTTCGTCTTCGGAGAAGTACAGCCCCATCGAAGTCTTGTCGGGCCGCAACCGTTCCTCGACCTTGGCGATGGTCAAGCCCTCGCAAGCGGGGCCACCCTGATGCAGGCAGAAATTGCTGTAGGCATAGAATTCGCCGTGGTGGCGGAATACGCCGATCTCGTTGTCGCCGACAAAAACGATACGGCGGTCGCCGTCTTTGAACTCGGAAAGCTTCGCAACGAATTTCTCGGCCATCGCCATCGCACCCCGGGCATTACACTTTGGGCATCACACCTTGACGTTTCATCCTGCCGGCCTGTTGTGCATCAGGCCATTGTTTGTTCTAGCTTTTTGGTGCCGCTGACCATTTTCGGCCCCGCAGCGCGGCAGCCACGCTTCTACCACATGCGGAAAACGCGCGCGACCGGCATAAAGCTGGGGTCGGAACTCACTATTTGCGCGGTCGCGGAGATTTTTGACCCTGGCCAGCCATGGCGATTCCTGCCTCCCGCGTCAGGAAAAGCAAGCTTTCGTGATGCCCATCACACCCGGGGCTTACTAGGCGTGGAAGAATGTGGCCGGGTAAAAGGGAGTGCCGTGATGGCAACGTATTTCGCGTTTTTTGTTCTGATTATTGCGTTCTTCGGAAGCCTTGTCGCGACGGTGCATAGTCATCGTCACACTGCACAAACCGCATCGGCTCTGATTGTGACTGCGAGCGGCCACTAATGTCCCGATTCCTTCCGCGATGTCGGGTCAGACCGAATTCTCTCAAAACATCACGATGCGATTGTACAAGATGAAAGCAATAACGGCCGCCAGGCTGGCAAGAAACACGTACCCGACGAGTTTTTCCCGTACCGCTTGCTCCTGCCTCTGAATAGCCATGGCACCTCTCCCGATCGCCATTTTGCTGGACAAAGAACGCAGCAAAATCGGGAGAGTTCCAATGGGCCGCACGCTCCAAAACGGAGACTGGGCAGAGCTCTTCGTTTGGCTGCGCCAAGCCATCTCAGAAAGAAAATGCCCCGCCAACTGTGATTGACGGGGCGAATTTCCAGAAAATGAGCGTTAGGCGGCGAGTTTCAATTCCTTGCTCGCCCGGAATGCGACTTTCTTGCCCGCCTTGATCTGGATCGGCTCGCCGGTTGCGGGATTACGCCCCATGCGCGCGGCGCGCTTCCTTACTTGCAAGATACCAAGACCGGCAATGCGGATGCGCTCCCCCTTTTTCAGATGCTTGGTGATCAGGCCGATGAGATCGTGGAGAAGAACGTGCCCCATCCGTTTCGTTAGGTGATGCTCTTTGGCCATGCTGGCCGCGAGGTGCTTAAGCGTAACTGAGCGACTGGACTTTTGACTCATAGCGTTAGGTGCCATGGATACCTCCCCAAGGCGCGTCAGTCTGACGAATTAAGAGTGTTTATCTGATTCGCGGCCGTTTGGGCTGCCTAATCATCAGATCAAGGCAGACTCGTTGTTCCCTTAGCCTTACAGGACCTTGGGTCAGCGAACGGCGGTCATTACGAAGGCTCGGATGCGGCCCACAATGGGACCATTGCCAAATCGGCGCGCCAGAGCTTGCGTTGCGGTTGCCGTCGCGTGTTCCAGGCGGGAGGCGTCACGCGCCTCGATTTCGTTGCGTAATGGAGTCCCCTGACAATACGCAATCGCGGCGTCGCGCGGGGCGGAAGCCTTGCTTGTGCCGTCGACGGCGTCCGCCGAAAAGCTGGAAAACCCCGCAGCGGTCAGCTCCTCGCGGATGCGGTCGACATTATGGTAGCCGTGCGGGACGCGCGCCATGAAACGAGGGGGGTCATCGGGGAAGATTGCTGCGAGCGCTCCCGTAATGACATCGGCGAACTCATTTGCTGAAATTTGGTCCCAGACGCTGAATATAAAACGGCCTCCAGGTCTAAGAACCCGTCGTGCTTCCTTGTAGCCTTGGACCTTATCGGGAAAGAACATCACCCCGAATTGACACGCCACAATATCGAACGTTCCAGCGGGAAACGGCAGTGCCAAAGCATCCGCCTGTTGCCACGCGATGCGATTATTTGGCTGCCGCGCCGCTGCATGATCGAGCATGGGCTGATTGAGATCAGTCGCCGTGATGCGCGTGCCTTCCGGAAATCGCGATGCCAGCGCTCTGGTGAGAACGCCAGTACCCGCGGCGGTTTCCAGTACATCCTGCGGCGCGGTCTCGGCTATTCGTTTAGCGAGATCGACGGCATACGATTCGAAGATGAGAGGAACCAGGAATCGCTCGTAGATTTCTGGGATCGAGCCGGCGAACAATTTATCGGTCGACGGCATCGGAGGCGCTCTTCGTTAAGCGTTACAGATCGTCTCAGCCTAGCACGCATAAGCTTCACTTACTGCGCCGTGCGCGTCACACCATCCGGTTTTCGATCTCGCCGATCTTTTCGATCCAGAGCTTGACGACGTCGCCGGCTTTGAGGAACTCGCCGCGCCCGGCGCCGACGCCGGCCGGCGTACCGGTGAGGATAACGTCGCCGGGATAGAGCGTCATGCCGGCGGACAATTGTTCGATCTGCTCGGCCAGCGTGTAGATCATTTCGCTGGTATTAGAGTCCTGCTTGAGCACGCCATTGACCCACAATTTAAGCCCGAGCTTCTGCGGATCGCCGATGTCGCTCGCCGGCACGATCCACGGACCAAGCGGGCACGAGCCTTCGAACGTCTTGTGCTTGGTCCAATCCCATTTGAACGGCGAGGCGTCCGGCATATTGGCGCGGCGGCCGCGATCGCGCGCCGAGAGATCGTTGGCGATGGTGTAGCCGGCGACATAGCTGAGCGCCTTGGCCGCCGGCACGTCCTTGGCGGCGCGGCCGATGACGGCGGCAAGCTCGATCTCCCAATCCATCTGTTCGCAATAGCCGGAAATCTTCACGCGCGCGCCGGGATCGGCGAGCGCCCGCGAGGCTTTGAGGAAATGCCAGGCCTTCAGGCCAAGCGTGTGCGGATCGGGCGGGGGCGGCCGGTTGTCGCGCGCCGCCATCTCGGCGGCGTGGTCGGCATAGTTCGAGCCGGCGCAATAGATCGCGGAAGGAAATCGCACCGGCGCCAGCAACCGGGTTTTGCCAAGCGGCCGGCTTTTTACGCGGCTTTTGCCGCGCCCTTTGCCCGGACTTTTGCCGAGGCCGGCTGCGGCTTTGCGCAAGGCGGCGTCGGCGGTTCGCCAATCCGCGAGAATGCCGAGCACGCTCGCATAGGCCGCTTTACCGGTCAGCGCCGCGGCGTCAAAAACTTGATCGCCGATAATAAGGCCCGCGCGCGCACCGTCGCTCGATTGATAGGTCGCTAATTTATAGCCGGCGGCTTGTGCCATTGCCCTTCCCCTTAATAAGGTCGTGCGACCAAACCGCGATCGGCGCCGCTTGGCAAGGGTGCGACCGCGACGGAGGATCAGCATGACGCTTCCCGGGCGCAGCGCAGCACGCCAGTGATGCGCTGCAGACCCGGGATCGTCACAATCGCCGCGTTTGGAACGGTCCCGGATCTGCGGTGCACCGCTTTCGCGCTGCACCGCGTCCGGGAAATATGGGTTCTTGCTGCGAAGGATGGTCTTGAGTTGCACCGGGCCCAGTGATTGATTCTGGTTAGACCAGAACAAGCCGCAGGTTGGAGACCACCAATGATCAAGCCCCGGCGCATCGGCCATGCCACCTTCGAAACCCCCGATGTCGAGCGG
>Ga0193751_1000033_pt1 | contig 120302 bp, 118 predicted proteins | sample L1c2metaG_FD_143050 | JGI IMG/M metagenome (GOLD analysis project Ga0193751, IMG submission 143050) | Soil microbial communities from a riparian zone of the East river system, Colorado, United States - L1c2 | ecosystem: Environmental > Terrestrial > Soil > Riparian zone | place: USA: East... | reverse complement strand
TGAGCCGGCTGGATAAAGCCGAGTTTATGACGGTGGAGATGGAACGCTTCTTCTGTGAAATGGCGGTCACGCTTGCGAGCGAAGACCTGATCCGCCTGTATTTTCTGGAGCTCGACGATCGCCGAGTCGCGGGCGTTCTCGCATTTAACTGCGGCGATGAGCTTTGGCTGTACAACAGCGGCTTTGATCCAGCGTTCGCCTCTGCTTCTGTTGGACTCGTCTCCAAGGCCACCGTGTTGCGGCAGGCCATAGACGACGGCAAGCGCTGCTATGACTTTCTCCGTGGATCGGAGCCCTACAAATACGACCTCGGCGCCCTGGACTTACAGGTCTTCCGCGTAACCCTAAGCCGCGATGTGGCGCCCGATCCAGATGAGGAGCGCCAACGTGACTCGTAAGGAGGCAGCAGCGCCACTCCCGCTCGCCTTCCCCGGTGCGGGAACGCGCATTGCCACGCTCAGTGTGCATACCTCGCCGCTCGCGAGGTTGGGCGGGTATGCGGCTGGTGGAATGAATGTGTACGTCCGTGAGACTGCTCGCCAACTCGGTCGCCTCGGCTACTCGGTTGATATCTTTACGCGAGATGACGGCAGTCAGCCCGCCGTCTTGGAGCTCGAGCCTGGCGTTCGGCTAATTTCGCTCCAGGCGGGGCCGCGCGGGCCGGTCGCCAAAGAGGAGACGATAGAGCTCCTGCCCGAGTTCCTCAACGCCATGCGGCGGTTCCGCCAGGTGCACGGCCTGCATTACGACATGTTGCACAGCCACTACTACCAGGCCGGCTGGGTGGCATCGCTCTTGGCTCCCCGTTGGGGAATCCCGCACGTCGCCATGTTCCACACGCTCGGCGAAGTCAAGAACCGCGCACTCCTGAGCGAGAACGAGACCGAGCTGCGGATCGCAATCGAACGGCGAATCACCCAGGCGGCGGACCGCGTTATCTGCTTCAGCGAGCATGAGCGCCAGGTGCTGACGAGCCTATACGGGGCCGCATCAGAGCGTGTCGCGGTTATTCCGTGCGGAGTGGACCTGGATCGCTTCCGACCGCTCGACCGCGACGCTTGTCGCCTCGCTCTCGGGTTCGGTGCCGGTCCGATTGTCCTCTATGTCGGTCGCCTGGAGCCTCTCAAGGGCATCGACATCCTTGTGGAGGCAATTGCACAGCTCGAGCAGGTAGACGCGCGTTTGCTGATCGTAGGAGGCGACAATCAGGCTGCGCCGGAGGTTCGCCAGCTTCGACGGCTGGCCGTCTCCCTCGGCGTCGAGCGGAGAATCCAGTTCGTCGGCGCCGTCGAGCAGGCTGAGCTGCCACGCTACTACAATGCCGCCGACGTATGCGTGATGCCGTCCTACTACGAGAGCTTCGGGCTGGTTGCTGTCGAGGCGATGGCCTGTGGAACACCCGTGATAGGCTCGCGGGTTGGTGGGCTGGCGACGACGATCGAAGACGGCGAGACCGGGTACCTGATCCCGTGGCGGTGTCCCGAGCCTTTCGCCGAGCGCATCGACCTCGTGCTCAGTAACGATGAGCTACGCCGCAACCTTGGCCGGAGCGCACGTCGCTCGATGCGCAGGTTCAGTTGGGAGCGTGTATCACGGGGGCTGGCGGCAGAGTATGCGCGCGTCTGGCAGGAACGCGCGTCTGGGGATCCATGTCACGGTTCGTCGCCGGCTTCGGCCAGCTCCGCATCGCCACACACCGCCTGCTCCGTGTAGCGAAAAAGCACCCCAAGGTTGGGCGGATGGGGCGGCAGGCTCAGCTCCTGGCCGGCCGCTTGGGCACCCCCCTGAAGCGGAGGGAGAACAGGATGGACTTGGAGCTCCGAGGGAGACGGGCGGTCGTAACTGGGGCAAGCAAGGGTATTGGACTCGCGATCGCGCAGACGCTGGCGGCGGAAGGCGTGGCGCTGGCCATCTGTTCCCGCACTGACGCGGACATTCAGGGGGCGGCGACAGAGCTGGGACGGCGATACGAGGTCCCCGTCGCGGCGCTTGCCGTCGATCTGTCTGACGCGGCGGGCGTGGAGCGCTTTGCCACCTTCGCCATGCAGGAACTCGGTGGTGTGGACATCCTCGTTAACAATGCCGGTGCCATTCCACGTGGCACGATTGACAGCCTCGATGACGAGACCTGGCAAGAGGCCTACGCCCTGAAGTTCTGGGGTTTCATTCGAATGGCGCGCGCGCTGCTTCCGCAGATGCGCTCCCGACGGGACGGGGTAATCCTCAACATCATTGGCAACGCTGGCAAGGAGCCGCATCGTGACTACATCGCCGGCGGGCCCGCAAATGCTGGGCTCATGAACTTCACGAAGACTCTGGCGCTCGACTGCGCTGCTGACGGCATCCGTGTCGTCGCCGTCAATCCGGGCGCTATTCGCACCCCCCGCATGAACTCCCGCTACGAGCGCATGGCGCGCGAGCAGGGGGTGACCTTTCAAGACATCGAGCGTGAGTCCGCCAAAGGCATTCCGCTCGGTCGGGTCGGCGAAGCCGAAGAGGTCGCGTACGTGGCCGCGTTTCTCGTGAGCCCACGCGCCTCATACATCACGGGCTCGGTCATCCCGGTCGAGGGAGGTGCGACCGGCTCCGTATAGGTGAAGCTCTGAGAAGATTCGAGCCTGGACCCTGAAGTCGCGATAACGCGGAACCCTTCGTCCTGGCCGGATGCCTATTCGGGGCCCTCGGTTTGGCGGCCGCGCAGAAAATCCTCGAGGTCCTTGATGATCGACTCAGCGCTCGGGAGCTCGCCAGTGAATTCGCGGGCGCGCTCGGTGGCCTCGGACATTGCGGTTGCCTCACCCAACTGCGAACCAAGACGCTCGATGAGCTCCTGGAGCTCCTTATTGTCCCGGACCTGCCGCTCAATCTGCTCGTCGAAGTAGTCCGCGGCCTGGCGCAACCGTCCCAGCTCGACATCGAGTCCTACTGCGCGCGACAGCCCGTGCAAGAGGGCATGCGTTGCCCTCGGGTTCGGGCGCAGGCTACCCAGATAGAACGGGACGGCTGCCCACAGACTGGCGGAAGGGATACCGGCGTTGCGAAAAGCATCATGCAAAGCGCTTGTGATTCCTGTCGGGCCCTCATACGTCGAAAGGACGGCGCCGGCTTCACCGAGCCGCTGCACCAATTCCGGCTCGCTCGCGTAGCCGGTCAGCGCTACCGGTGCGCTGTGCAGTACCGGGCCGAAGAAGGCGCCAAGCGACATGCAACGCACCACTGAGCACCGCCGTGCTATCTCCACCACAGCGGCGGCGAAATCGGGCCAGTGCAGGTGCGGCTCACGCCCGTACATGAGCAGGAGTTCCGGGCGCCCGTCACCCGAATCGACAGCGTAGACATCGATCGTGGGCCAGACGATGGCCCGCTGGCCTCCTTCTTCGAGGCGGACGGTCGGTCGTGCCACGGTGAAGTCGAAGAAGTCATCCGGCCGGATTCGCGCAATTCGCTTTCCCTCCCAATGCGAGATGAGCCAGCGCACGGCACCTGTTGCCGCGTCGGACGCATCGCCCCAGCCGCCGAAGGCAGATAGCAGCATGGGTCGCGTAAGGCCGGGTTCTGCCAGCCACTCAACAGGTTCAGTCATGCGCTCATTATAGGTTCGTTCCCCCGTGATGCCGGTGTATCCTTCGGTTGAACCATGGAGCATCGACGGCCAGACCGAGATCGAATACTGCCGGCACGAGGGCATCCTTCAGATGGTGCTTCGCCGCCTGGTCCAGGAGGCAGAGGGAGCATGACGACTCAGGCCCAGCCAAGCCCTCGTACGGGCATGAGCCCGGAGGAGATGGAATCCTTCCTGGCCGAGGTCCGCAACATCATCGTGGCGACAATCCGGAGGGACGGACGCCCGCAGATGACGCCCAACTGGTTTCTTTGGCGGGACGGCAAGTTCTACATCTCGACGACCAAAACGCGCGCGAAGTACGCAAACCTGAAGCGCGACCCGCGCATTCAACTGGTGCTCGACGACGCCGAGCGCCACTGCTGCCTGATCGTCGACGGCAAAGCCGAGATTCTCGAGAACATCGACGAGTTCATACCCTACTCGCGAGCAATTCGCACCAAGCATCTGGGCAAGCCCCCGGACGAGCAGGCACTGCGAGAGGGGCTGATTCGCGAGCAGCGGGTCATTCTCAAGGTCACGCCCGACCGCCCGCTAGAGCAGTGGCTGAGCTGGAAGCGGTGACGAGGGAAGAGGTTACGGGGGATACGGGACAGGGGACAGGAAAGGCAGCGAGAGCCACCTTCCCGGGAGCACCGGCATCCTGCCGGCCCGTATCCTCGCATCTTGGCAGCTTCTGGCAGTTCTACGGCATTTCCTGGCAGACAATGCCGTCTAAATTGGCGCCATCCGCAGGTCCGCCCACAGGGGCGAAGTACAAGGAGTCGCGCCGTGCACCGTTCCCTCCTCTTCCTGCTTGTCCTGCCGCTACTTGGATCCGCGGCCACTGGCCCCGTTGCCGCGCAGGCGCCATCCAGCGGTGACTGGCGCACCGTCTCGAGCGCGCACGGCTACGCGTTCCAGGTGCCCGCCGACTGGCAGACACTGCCATCCGGGACTACGCCCTCGGACACGGCGGTCCAGTCCGCCAGTGGCAGAGAACTGGCGTACGTCATGGTCGCTCCAGTCCCCTCCATACACGGCGCCGACTCCGCGTGGCTGGCACAGCAGTTCGTTAGTGCCACGAGCCCGGCCACATACCAGCGCAGCGAGGTGAACGCCGTCCGAGGTCCCGACCCAGTGCAGATTGCCAACGCGCAGGCCGGGGTGGCGATCACGCTTTCCACCTCGGACGCCCAGGGTAACCCCTTCCTTCTCGGCGGCCGCGCCGCGGTCCGCGGAGCCGCGGCGTACGCCCTCTTCCTGGGCGCGCCGGAGGACCTTTACAGCTCAGATCCAAATGTTTCCCGGATCCTGGACTCTTTCCAACTGGTGCTCCCACCCATCATCGATCTGTCTCCGGAGGAGGCAGTAATCGCGATCCTGCCCTACAAGCTGGGCGTTCAGGACGCGCCCGGCTACAGCGCCGGGGGCATCTCGGCTTCGGGGCCGGCAACGCTCGCCGCTCGTAATTTCGTCACAACGACAGGCCTGACAGCGCTTGGTGATCAGTCCTCGTCGCCCGTCCTCCAACTCAGGGAGTTTCAGAGCGCCGGCCTCGTCGTGCGCTACAGTCAGCCCCTGACGCCGGCCCCCCAGCCGTCCGCCGCCCCGGCCGCCCGGGGCACCTTCTTAGTCAGCTTGTTCGGCGATACCGGGTCCGCACAGGACTACGCGACCGGTCGAGGGTTCTCGCCAACCAGCGCTGGCAGCGAGACCTACAAGGCTGTCAACCTTGGGGCCAGCCTCGGCGAGGAAAGCACAGCCTGGCACCTATCGTCGATCCCCCTGGGCCGGCCGGCCACCGGCTCCTACTACATCCGCTGGCGCCGCGGTCAGGTCGGGTTCTCGCTTGCGACTGCCGACCAACCCCTCGGCCAGGAACAGCAGTCCGACGCGGAGAGGCTTGCCGCGGCCATCGACGCTACCGAGCAGTCGCGGCCGGCCCTTATGCTTGGCGCCGGGACGGTCCCGCCGCCCGTGACCGAGGATCAGCGCCTGGTGGCGGCGATCCAACTCCGGCCATTCTTTGCTTTGTTGGGCGCCGCGCCGGACGGCTACACGCCGGCCGGCCCGAGTCTCTTCGATCCAACCGCAGAGGTGGCAACCGCCGGTGAAGTGGGCCTCACCCCGACCGCAATGCTGCACAAGGCGGATGAGCAATGGAAGGAGCTCATCGCCGTGGAGCAGGATTTCACGAATAATCAGGACAGCAACGTGTACCTATGGGCCGGCGCCACGCTCTGCGCCGACGCACAGTCCGCGGCGGCAGACGCCGCCGATCACCTCACAGAGGCCGGCTGGACAGCGAGTAGTATCGCAGCTCCGGTCCAGCTCGGCGATATGACAAGCGTTTATCGGGGAAGCGGCCCCAGCAGCAGCGGAAGCCCGAGTGAGCGGATCCACCTTTCCTGGACCCACGGCGCCCTTCTGCTGTCCGCGGGCATGCAGGGTCCGGCCGGGACGACCTCGCTGGACCAGGTCATCGCCCTGGCGCAGCAGGTCGAGGCGCGCTTCCCGGCGAATCCGCTACCGACGGAGGGCGTAAGCGGGTTGTGAAGGCTAGCGCTAATGCAGCAATAGCCTGCCTCCGGGTGATGGGCGAAGGGCCATCGCCGCCGCCCAGCCGGGGACGGGGCGGAGACGCTATAGCCATCAGCCCGCCGCAGTAGTGGCTGAGCCGGAAGTAAGGCCGTATACTGCGTTCGGTCGCAGAATCAAAGCAGGCGCGCCCGCGCCGCCGCTTCATCGCATACACCGCTTATGAGCCTGCCCGGGGAGTATTGGGACCTGCGCGCCGACGACGACACGCGGAACCGGGAGCTCGTACAGCCCGGAACGGGCAAGCACATGGCCTACGAGCAGCTCCTCGCGGAGGCCGACCCGCGGATTAAGCAGCAGATCAACAAGGAGACCTTCGTCCGCAAGTACGAGAGCATCCAGCACAGCCTCAACGAACTAGGGCGCACGTTTGAGCAGGTCAACCCTGACATCGTCGTCGCATTCGGCGACGATCAGGATGAGATGATGTTCGAGAACGTTATGCCCAGCATCGATGTCTACTGGGGCGAGACGTTCACGGTCGTGCCCAGAAATCCCCAAACTCGGCCCGGCATGTCGGAGGCGATTACGATTGCCTCGAGTGTCTACGCGGGTGAGGAGATCGAATACCCGGTCCCGACCGAGTTCGGACGGCATATCATCGATACGCTCATGGAGCGCGATTTCGACCCGGCGCACTCGCGCTACATGCAGGAAGAGTACGGCGGGACGATTGGCCCAGGCGGCTGGTACCTCGACTATCAGCGCGTCACCAAGCCACGCAGGCAGGGCATTGGCCACGCGTTTCAGTTTCCGATTAGGCGCTGGTTCCAGGGCAAGCGACCGCCGATGGTCCCGATCATTATCAACACCTGCTACCCTCCGAACTGGATCAGCCCGCGCCGCGCATTCGCCCTTGGTCGTGCGGTGCATGAGGCCGTTAAGACCTGGGACAGCGATCTGCGCGTCGGCATCGTAACCTCAGGCGGTCTCAGCCACTTCACCGTGGACGAGGAGCTCGACCGGCTGGCGCTCGAAGGGTTGACCAAGGCGAATGGCGAGATCCTCACCTCGCTCCCGCGTCATCGTCTGCAGTCGGCATCGACGGAGATCCTCAACTGGGTCGCCGCCGCAGGCGCCATGGGCGAGACGCCCATGGACGTGATCTGCTATGAAGCGGGCTATCGCTCTCCGGCAGGGACGGGGTGCGGCTGTGCCGTTGGTCGCTGGATCCCGTAGACTCGCGACGCAACACAGGGTGGAAAACCGAATCTGTGTCTTGTAGGAGGACATGCATGCTCTGGAACCAATTCGCGACCGAGGGCTATGACGGCCTGGTGGCCGAGATCATCGCGCTCAAGGGCTACAACGACGAGTACGTGAACGCCTACTTCGCTCGACCTATTGGGGAAGGTGGAGCTATCGGCAGCGTCGTACTCGTTCACCACCTGCCGGGATGGGACGAGTTCTATCGAGAGACCACGCGCCGATTCGCACAGCACGGGTATGCCACGCTCTGCCCGAACCTCTATCACCGCTTCGGTCCCGGCTCCCCGGACGACGCGGCAGCGGCGGCCCGAGCGCAGGGTGGGGTCACTGACGCAAGCGTTATCGGCGATTGTGAGGCGGCCGCGAACTATCTCAGAGCCCTCCCCTACACCAACGGCAAGGTTGGAATTATCGGTACGTGCTCCGGCGGCCGCCACGCGTACTTGGTGGCGTGCAGCGTCCCGGGCTTCAACGCTGTCTGCGACCTATGGGGCGGTGGAGTCGTTCAGCCGGAGACCACGCCCCAGCGCCCCGTGGCACCGATCGACCTGACCAGCAAGCTCGATTTGCCCGGTACTTGGTTGTTCGGCAACGATGACCAGAATCCGTCTCCCGAGGCTGCCAACCAGCTGGAGGAGGAGTTGAAGAAGCAGAAGAAGAACTACGAGTTCCACCGCTATGAAGGCGCGGGCCACGGCTTCTTCTACTACGACCGCCCGAACTATCGCCAGGAGCAAGCAATGGACGGCTGGAAGCACGTGTTCTCGTTCTTCGAGAAGAACCTGAGCTGACGACGGCCCTGCGACAACTCGCAAAGCGGCCCCGCCGGGTGGCGGGGCTGCTTTTTTCCCCCACGCTCAGGTGCCGTCGCCCTCGAAGGGCATCCTCAGCGAAGCGCGGGACGAACTGGCACGGTGTGCTCCAGCGGACGGGCGATCCGCGGCGCTCTCCGCCACAGGACTCCATCGAGGCCCCAGGCGAGCCCTGCTGCACTGACCAGGAAGACAAGATTGCTGAGCACGAACACACGGTCGATTGAGCCGGCCGCGTTGGGCAGGCCCTTCAGCAGCATATAGTTGCAATTGAGCCAGATGGCCACGAGCGCGCCCAGCGGCGTAAACAGGCCCAGAAACAAGCAAAGGCCGGCTGTCCATTCTCCGATCGTCACGAGCTGCGCGAGCAGCCCAGCGTGCGGCAGCACCGTTCCCTGGATGAAACTCCTGTACCACGGCTCGGCATGCCCAAGCTGGGGTTTAACGAAGCGAGCGAGCGGCTGCCCGTTGGAGAGCCAACCATGCGTTGTCTTGTCATAGGCCGTTGCAAGAAAATACAGGCCGAAGCCCATTCGTACCATTGCGAGGCCGTGTGCGGTGGAGAGTGTCCTCGTCATCCCAAGATCCTCCAGAGATATGCCCAAATATTTCCATTTCTACCTCATACCTCATCGTGCTCTGCGCCGGACCGGATCGCCTGAATGAGTGATCTTGAGCAGATCTACCGGGCGGGTCCTCGGCCCTCGCTGGGTCCCCCTGCCCACCGGTCCGTCGCGCGACAACATCAATGCCGTTGGCACAAGCAGCGGCTCACTCGCCTCGCTGCGCCACAGTCAGGGCCAGCCCCTCCGGGGTTTCCTGCGTGGTGAGCATGCAGTCCTCCAACATTTCGGCAGCCGGCGCCGAGATGAATAGGACTGGCCTCTCACCATGGTAGAGGACCTCATCGTCGGCGGCGGGGTCTGTCATGACCCTGGCGAAGTTGTCATCGCCGGGCGCGATATCGATCCTGGGCGCGCGCGGCAGCGCTCGTTGGGTCTGTATCTGTTCGAGGAGCGCAGCAGCGCGCTCTGTGATGGCTACCATCTCGTCCTTCCTCCGGAATCGTCCGCCACGGCCGGTCACTGGTTGCCGCGCGGCTCATGCACCACACGCGGTTACCGTGTCAGCGCAGCACGAGCTTGTAGCCCAGGTCATCGCCCGTATGAGCTACGGGACGCGGCGGAAGACCGTATTGGCCAGGAATACCTCGATGACGAGGAGAACCAGAGCAGGCGCCACGAGCCAGGGCGCCAGCTCGTCGTAGCGATCGAAATGGAGAAGCTGGAGCGTACTCTTCTCCATCGAGTTGATTCGCTGGTACACATCGCCAAGCGCTGAGGGGCTCGTCGCGGGGAAGAAGGCCCCGCCGGTCGGCTCTGCAATCGCTTTCAAGCCCCTCACATCGACCTCGTTCGTGCGAGGGTCGATGATGCCAATCGTGTACACGCGGATTCCGAGTGCTTTCGCCAGTTTGGCGGCCTCATCAGGCTCGACGGTATGAATATTGTTCTCCCCGTCAGTTATCAGGATGATCACCCTGCTCCGGGAGGTTGAGCCACGCAAGAGGTTGACGGCGCTGGACAGGCCCTCGCCGATTGCTGTCCCGTCCAGCAGCAAACTCGTATCGAGCTTCTGAATGATTCCGCGGAGAGCGTCATGATCGTCCGTCGTCGGACTCATGACTCGAGTCTCGCTCTCGAACACGACGAGCCCGATTCGATCGTCTTTGCGTTCATCGACAAATCGTGCCGCCAGCCTCCTTGCGGCACTCAAACGGGTGTCGTGCTGGCCTGGACCTGTCTGCGGTCCAAACGGCTCGGTCATACTGCCCGAGAGATCCTGAGCGATGACGATGTCAATGCCCCTATTCTCGACAACGGCATTCGCCTGGCCCATCTGAGGCCGGGCTAGGGCGACGATAATCAGCGCCGCGGCAATCAACCGCAAGATCAGGAGGATCGGGCGGAGACGAAGGCGCCAGCTCGGACGGATCGCCGCGAGCGGGGCGAGCGTGGGCAGCCGGAGTGCTGCGCCGCGCTGCGGCCGGCGCAGCCACATTGCAAGCGGAACGAGCAGCGACAGCAGCAAGAGCAGGAACGGGGCCTGAAAACGGAACGCGTTCATCGATCCTCAGCGTACCTCTGCAACTCGGCGGGTGCCCGGAAGCTTCGTCACCGATTACGCTACAAGAATGCAAGTTGGAGAGCTCGGCGAGTTTGGCCTGATAGAGCGCCTGTTGGCCCAACTCGGTGAGGCCGGCGCGGGTATCGCGCTTGGCGCCGGTGATGACGCCGCGGCAATTATTCCCACGCCAGGGATGCTCTTGCTTGCTACCTGCGACTGTCAGGTAGAGGACCGACATTTCCGCCGCGATCAGATCTCTCCCGAGCAACTTGGCCGGCGGCTCGCGGCCGTCAATCTCAGCGACATAGCGGCGATGGGCGGCCTGCCCCGATGGGCGTTGGTCTCGCTCTGTCTGCCCCCAGCAACACAGACCGCGTTTGTCGATGGCCTCTATCGAGGTCTCGCGGCCGAGCTCGGAAGCTTCGGCGCCCAAATCGTCGGCGGAAATCTTGCGGCCGGTGCGCTTCTCGCCCTCTATCGGACGCTGCTGGGTGAGGTCGCCCCAGCGGAACTGATGGGACGCGGCGGCGCGCGGGTTGGAGACGCCGTCCTTGTGACCGGAAGCCTCGGCTCGTCGGCCGCGGGCCGCGCAGCGCTGGAGGCCGGCCTGACATCAGCCGCGGCGCAGAGGTCCGTGGCCGCGCACCTGACTCCGCAGCCACGCGTGCCGGCAGGTCGTGCCATCGCAGCCGGGGGCCTCGCAACCGCGATGATCGACGTGAGCGACGGCTTCGCTCAGGACCTTGGGCATATTTGCGACGCCAGCGCAACCGCCGCGGTTGTAACCGCAGCTGCGCTCCCAATTACGCCGGAAACCCTCGCGGTGGCGGAAGCGCTGGGCGTCGATCCGATGCGATGGGCGCTCGGTGGTGGTGAGGACTATGAGTTGATCCTCACCGCGCCGGAGCGCTCTGCTAGTGACCTGGTCGAGGTCGTCGAGCGAGAGGCTGGGGTCATCTTGACAAGGATCGGAACCATCGTGCCGCCTGGCGACGGGCGTTGGCTGGAACGGGTAGATGGAAGCCGCGTCCCGCTCACTGCCGCCGGATGGGAGCACTTCGCTCCAGGGAGTGAGCGCGTTTGATGCTTACTGCCAGGGCTCGAGTTCCTTGACGCGAATTCGTCTTGCTTGTTACCGTTCCGATTGATGCCCTATCAGACGCTCGCTCTGGACTCTCGCCCCCCTCTTCTCATTATTTCTCTCATCCGCGCCGCGTCTGGCAACCGCATAGACCGCCCGCTAGTCGGTGAGCTGCGAGAGGCGCTTCAGGATGCTGGCGAGGATAGAAGCATCCGCGCTGTGGTTCTCACCGGCTCGGAGGGCGTCTTCTGTCTCGGCTGGGATGCTGCCACCGTCGCAGAGATCGAGCGAGACGGCGTTAGTTCGGTGGAGTCCGGGCTGCTGGGCAGTACGTTTCAGTTCTTAGCGGAGTCCCCACTCCCGGTTATTGCCGCTATCAATGGAGACGCCTTCAGTGCCGGTCTCGAGCTGGCTCTGGCCTGTGACCTGCGACTAGCGACGACTGAAGCCAGTTTGGGGCTTCCCGACACCAGTGACGGCCGAATCCCTATGGCCGGGGGGACCCAGCGGCTTGCGCGGATCGCCGGACGTTCCCGCGCCATTGAGATGGTGCTCACAGGGCGCATCATCTCCGCCGGCGAGGCGCTAACCTACGAAATCCTAAACATGTCCTGCGAACCGGGTTCGCTTCTGGACGCGGCCGTGCAGTTGGGCACCGCCATTGCGACACGCGGACCGCTCGCGGTTCGGCTTGCAAAGGAGGCCGTTCATCGGGGCTTGGACATGCCATTACAGCAGGCGATGCGGTACGAGACCGACCTTACGGTCCTATTGCAGACGACGGCCGACCGGACGGAGGGAGTCCATGCATTCTTGGAGAAGCGCCGGCCGCGCTTCGAGGGGCGCTAGCGCGGCCAACGGGTCACGCCGTTTTTTCCCCTATCCTGGAACAGATACCGTGGACCGCATCGGAGGAAGAGTCGTATGCAAATCATTCTCGACAATGAAGAGACTTGGTCGCTAATGTCGCTGATGGTCTCTCAGATCATCGACAGGGCCAACCTCTCCAGCGACGGCAAGGCGGCCGTGCGTCGCTGGCGGACCGACCGTGCCGAGGGCACGGTTGAGCTCGCCGATCTCGCTGTTGAGTTCAACGAGGCCATCGGCAGCACGCTCGATGAAAAGACCACAAAGTTGATCCGGCGGCGCGGCCGCTACGTCTCGTCGCACGAGGAGGTCTAGGACAACTGATGAGGGTTGAACTCGACGTCGACGAGTCCTGGGTATTGCTTTCCGTCGTGGTGAAAAGGCTGATCGATGACCTACGCCTCAGCGAGGAGGATCGTGCCAATCTTCGCCGCTGGCGCGGAGAGGATATGCGGACGAGTGGAGACGCCATTCGTGCATTGCTGCAGAAGCTCAATGATGACCTGGAGCGATCCCAGAAGAATCGCCAACGGAGCCTGATTCAGAAACACGACTGGGTGTAGCCAGCGCTGGGCGATGACAGAGATATCTGCTACCGATGGCTGAGCCTGCGGCTCTCTATAACATGCGCGACGGAATTGCTTGGATAACGCTCAACCGTCCGGCGGTGCTTAATGCTATCAATCTCGAGATGCGAGATCTTCTCTGGGATATCTTCCACGTTGTTCGCGAGAATCCCGAGGTTCGGGTGGCAGTCGTCCAGGGCGCTGGCGACTGGGCCTTCTCTGCCGGCGCCGATCTCACCGAATTTGGCACCGCGCCTTCGTACCTGGCCGCTCGCGCAGCCAGACAGGAGCGAGACCTCTGGGGACTCATCCTGTCACTAGATAAGCCACTGATTGCCTCGATGCACGGCTACGCCTATGGCGCAGGCTGCGAGATGAGCCTGTGTTGCGACCTCCGTCTCGCCGCCGAAGACACGCGCTTCGCATTGCCGGAGGTCGCGCTCGGGTACATACCCTCGGCCGGTGGCACACAACTCCTCCCTCGAACGATTGGTCCCGGCCCCGCTCTGCGAATGATCCTCAGCGGAGAGGCGATCGAAGGGGCCGAGGCGCTACGACTCGGTCTCGTGCACGAAGTCGTACCGCGTGCTCGCCTGCGCTACGCGACGCAGGCCGCCGCGGACCGCCTCCTTCGCCAGCCTGCCCACGCTCTGCGCTGTGCGAAACAGGCGCTCTCCGCGAGCCTGGAGACGACGCTGACCGTTGGATTGGAAATTGAGGCCCATCTGGCTATAACAACTCTCGCCGCCCGACGGCATGGCTGAGGACCAAGTTCACCAAAGTTCGCCGCCCACTGATGGTGAACAACGATGGCACGAGCCCGGAACTGTTCCGCTCCGGCCGGTGGTTATCGTCGGGGCTATCCTGCTCCTTTGCTCGGTCGCGTACCTTGGCTACTCCTGCGCCCGCTCCTCGGCCTCCGGCGGCAGCTTCACCGCTCCGGTGAGTCGGTACCCAACAGGGACCGTTACCTACATCGCGCCCGCACGGACGTACCTCGTGCGTCGTGAGGACAGCTCGTTTCTGGCCCTGAGCGAGGTCGAAGACAGCGCGTCCGACCGGCTGGCTGGGTGCGTGATTCGTTATCGCGCCGACCTGAGCGCCGCTGGTGTGACGGGCGTGTTTCGGGACGATTGTCACGCCACACTGTTCAGCCGCGACGGTGTCGCAATCCAAGGGTCGGCGCCCCCGATGCAACAGCATCCCGTACGTCCCGGCAAGGATGAGGTCGTGGTTCAAATCACGATGTGTCTGGGCGGTGGCGGATTGGGATTGCAGGAGCCCTGCCGTGAGTAGGCACGGTACCGGCCACCGGCTCAGGTTGAGGGGTCAGGCCGGCGAAGCTTGCGATGGTCCCAGGAGACGACTCGCGTGTACGGCACACGGATGACAATCCGCTTGACCGCCTGTGCGCGAACTGACAGCTCCGCTTTTCTCGGATCCTCGCCGGAATCTCCTTCTCGATAGTGGGCATGAAGCGCCTGCCCAACGCGAAGAACCTCTTCCGGGTCGTCGATGAGCTCGGCATCCGCTTGAATCAGGACGCCACGTAGCTCGTCGTATCGACTTCCGGCCTCGACGAGAACTGCGACGTGCGGATCACGTCGCAGATTCTCCGCCTTCTGCGATTTCGCGTACGTCCACATGAGCATTGCATCGGCGTCCGGCACATACCACATCGCCACGAGGTGCGGATACGGCAGCCGTCCGCTGCTCGCGAGAACGGCGGTGTGCTCCTCCTCCAGGAACGCTCGCCACTCCGCGCGGGACATCGAGGTGGGCTGACGAGACATGGCGTTAGGATGAAGCCGGCTGACTCTGAACCAGCACGTACAGGCGCACTGCCCGGGCACGGTAGGCGAGACTCAGCGCCAGCACGAGCACCATAAGGGCGGCTGAGGCCCGAAACGGCGCCAGGGCGCCGAGGTGCGCCACGAGCAGTCCGCCAGCGGCTGGTCCGACTGCCAAGCCGACCGTTTGGATAGCAGAGGCGAATCCAACTTGCAACCCGCGACGCCCGGCCGTCGAGAGGTCGATCAGGGATGCACTCCAGGCTGGAAGACCCAGCGCATAAGCGAAGGCGGCGACGGCCGCGAGTGGAACAACGCTCCAGCTCGACCGCGCCAGTGGCAATGCCATGAGCGATACGGACCACAGCGCAGCGGCCACCACCATCGGCGTGGAACGGCCGAGCCTATCCGCGATCATGCCCGAGGGGATGAGCGTCAGGATGGCAATTGTGGCCGGAATGGCGAGGAGCAGCGCAAAGTCCGAGTACGGGATGCGGAGTACGGAAGCGCTGTAGGGCCGGAGATCCGGAGCGAGGATCGACACTGCGACGCTGACGAGGACCAGAATCGCGACCAGCATTACCAGATTCGCGGACAGCACGTTCCGAAGACCGGCAATCTGGCTCCAGAGACCGCCCGAGCAGGCGGGAGCGCCACGGAGTTCCCCGGGCTGCGGCTCCTGATTCGAACCACGCACGAGCCCGAGCAGCAGCGAGAGGGCATTGAAGGCGAAAGCCAGCCCAAAAGCGTACCCGAATCCGGCGTGGTCGATCACGATCGCACCACCGGCGAATCCAACCGCGGACCCAGCCAGCTGCGCGCCGTTGATGCCTGCAGTGATCCGGCCTCGTCGGGAGGGGAGGTAGCAGTCCCCGACAATCGCATACAGAGCGGGCCAGACCACTGCTGAGGTGAGCCCATATGCGGCACAGAGCACGACAAAGCCCACGGGATCTCTCACCAGGCTCATGACGAGAATCACGAAAAGTTTGGTACCGAGACCGACCATCAGGGTGGGTCTCGCGCCCACGCGATCGGCGATCCATCCTGATAGCGGCTGGCCCGGAAGCTTGGTCAGTCCGTACGCTGAGAGGGCATAGCCCGTGTATGCGGCCCCGGCCCTCAGCAGCCCGTGGCCCGGGCCGGCAGCGTGGCCGCTCAACCGCAAGAGATGAGCCGGGTACTCCTGGACCAGCGAGAAGAAGATGATTGCGATCGCAGCCTCGGTGAGAAAGATCACGGAGACGATCGCAAGCGCTTGGCGGTCCCAAACGTGATCGATCACCGGGGCCTGGCCATTCTTGCCTGCACGCGCTCTAAACATTCGGCACCTGCACCCGATAAACCTTGAGACTACGAGTCGCCCCCGCCTCAGGTGTATCGAACTGGTTGCAGTAGCATATCAAACGCCTAACTACCCTGATACCAGGCGATCTCGCCGTGCGGGACGCCAGGGCCGATACGCTTGAGGTTGGCGCCATCCGCATTTGCTGTATAGAGGCCGCCGGCCCCAAGGAACAGGATCGACCTGCCATCGGCGGCCCAGAGCGGATACGGCAAGTCCTCGCGCAGATTCGAGATCGTGTGCAGGTCGCTGCCGTCGATGTTCGCAATCCAAACTTGATAGGGCGATCCATCTGCACGAGCGACAGGCAGGGCGGCCGCCCTCCCGAGTGCTGAAACCGCGTTGGCGGGCGCGCGGACGATCGGTCCCGAGCGGCTCAGGCTCGGGGTAGCCGATCCGGTCGGAAGGCCGAGCGGTCCACCGACGGCGGAGAACACGACCCTCTTGCCATCCGGCGAAAGATGCGGCGCGAAGAAGCCCTGAAAGCCCTTCTGGTTTGTCAGCAGTTTCTGCTGGTTGCTGCCGTCGACGTTAGCCAGGACCAGCGACGCGGCCTGAAAGTCGTTCTGAGGGAAGTCGACATAGACGATCTGCTTTCCGTCCCAGGAGACCGAAGGCTGCATGGCGTTGTTAATCAATGTCGAGACGCTCCCGCCAGCGAGCGAGAGACGGTCGACCCGATAGATCGAGCCCGTGTAGTGATTCTGCGCATCGTACTGTGCTCGTGAGTAAGCGAAGACAATCGACTGTGCGTCTGGGGTCCATGACAGGGAGTCCAGCAGGGCGCCAGGCTTATCGTGCTTGAGGATCAGCTTGGCGTTTGATCCGTCGACATTGGCTGTGTAGATGTCATTGCCCCAGTCCTGTCCTTGCCCCGTCGGGGTCACCGCCAGGACGTAGGCGATCATCTTCCCGTCGGGGGAAAAGGCCGGATATTCGAAGTACGAGCTGACGCTGGGCGCCTTGGCAATCGCGGCCTGATGGCCCTTCGTCACGAAGTCCAACGTCGATTCGCCTGTCACGAGCAACTCACCGGCCAGTACCGGAGTCTGCGAGCCGCCCGGTCCGGCGCCGCTTTGCTGGGGCTTGCCTTTAGTACAGGCGCCGGCAACCAGTGAGGCAGCCATCAGAAATGGGAGTGTCGATCTAGGGATTTGCATGCGTTCGCCCAGTATCTGTATCTGAATTCGGTGCTGCGTCAAGGGCCAGGGCCCACGCCGACGCCGCTGCCAGTTCGGGCGGTGTGCCCGGCGCGGCGGGCGGCGCGGATGCGGTTGTCTGGAAATCAGTGCGCAGGAAGTCCACGAGTTGCCAGCGTTGTGTGTCCGTTAACTTGTCCTTCCATGCCAGCATGGCGGTCCGCGGAATCCCATCGGTGATCCAGCCCCAGAGCACGCCATCAGCGTGCAGCCCGACATGGACGGTAAGATCAAAGGGCTGCGGGTTCAGTGCTCTCGCCGCCGGCCCATCGCCGTGGCCGGTATCGCCGTGGCAGACGGCGCAATTCTGCATGTAGAGGGACTTGCCGGCCGCAACGCTGTCGTTGGAGACGGGGACCGGATTCGCCAGGAGCGTATAGTCTACGGTCCCCTCTTGATGCGCCGCGAAGAACAGCGTTCCACCCAGAATCAGCCCGGAGACCCCGCAGAACGTTCCGATTGCACCGGCCACGGGACCGATACCCCAGAGCTGCCGGCGCAGAACCAGCGGCAGCAGTCCAGAGAGGACCAGAGCCATGCCGCCGAGCTGATCCGTGCTGAACAGATGGCTCGGGCTTGCGAATGGATCGACCTGATTGACGCGGTTGATCGTCAGGTTTCCGGCGGCGTCGGGAACCTCGACTCCAAATGAGGTGAGCGCATCATCCTTTCCGGTACGCCGAACCACAGCCGTTAGCTGCCAGCGGCCAACCTGCGCAAAGTTGGCGCCACTGGCTTCATAGATGCCGTTTGCGGCTGAGGGCAGCACGAGGTTGGAGGTGCCGAACTTGGGGTCGGCGAATGAGAAGTCCAGGCGCACGAGCGTAGCGTCGCTCACGGGTCCTGCAGCGTCCGTCAGCCTTATACGGTAGGTGTTGAGGCCGACCTTGTTCGGGTCAACCGTCAGCTGGATATTGAGGTCGGTCGCCGTGGCGGTGTTGTTGTAAACGGACGAACCAGTGGCAGGAGCGGAAGCCTGAGCCGCCTGGGTCGCAAGGTCGCGGGCAGGCGGCGCGATCAGCAGCAGTCCGACGGCCAGCAAGACAGCCGCGCCCACTCCGGCCTCGGCCGCAATCGTCCGGCTGAGGCGGCGCTCGAGCCGCTCGGCGATCTTGAGCGCGTCAGACCCACGCCCGCTTGCTGACTCTTCCAGCCGAGGACGCAGGATGAAGGCATTGACTCCGGCGACTACCAGCAGCACGACGACCAGAGCGAGCTTTATCAGCAGCGAGTGCCCGTACTCAGTGTGAAACAGGCCGGCCCAGGTTGGGATCTCGACGATGGCGTTAAATGCGCCGGTCAGCAGAATGATCGTGACGGCGGCGGCTGCCATTGGCGAGAAACGGCTGACGAGCGAAGAGCGGAACTGAACGCGCCGCGCACGTGGTAGGCTTGCCGGCCAGCGCCAGAAGAGGAGCGTGAGACTGAGAAGGCCGCCAACCCAGATGCCGACGGCTGTGAGGTGCAGACCATCCGCGATGACCGCCCAGAAGCTGCCGTTCCCCACGGCTCCTCCGTGCGAGGTCAGTGAGAACGTCAGAAGTATCCCAAGCGCGCAGAGGGTCATCAGACTCAGGACGGGCGCTCGAGAACTGGGATCTGAGACGCGGGCGAGTCCTATCAAACAGCCCGCGGCGAGCAGCCCGAGGAGAACGCGTATGAACCAATAGCCGCCAAAGGCGGTCGTGAGAAACTCGCCCAGGGAGGCAATTCCACCCACAAGCCTCAGCTGGAGCAGGAGCTCCGCGAGCGCCCCGACAAAGAAGGCGAGCAGAACATAGCGCAGCAGTCGAGTAATGAGTGCGACAATTGCACGACGGCCGTCTTCGGCGTCGCGATCGAGGACGTGCGCGGCAGGAATCGCGATGATCAGCGTGAAGACGCCCGCGCCGAACAGTGCCACAGCGCTGAGGATGGCGATCCAGTAGGCGGCGACATCTGCCGGCCCAGTCGAGCCGGTTCCGGCGGCGCTGACACCAGCGTTGCTCTGCGCTGGAGCGCCTACAGGGAGGCTGCCATCGGGGTTGAGAATGATGAACGGGTAGGAGCCATCGAGCTTGTGACCGTCAACCTTTGAGACCGTTGTCCAGAGGACGCTGTAGAACCCGGGTTGGAGCGACTTTACGTCGAGGGTTAGATGCGTCGAGTCTGCGGCATCGACGCGGCTATCGCCCTCGTCGTGTTGGGAGCCGTTGGTGTCGACCACGCGTGCCTTACTGAACTTCGCCTCCAGCGGCTCGCTGAAGTAGATACTGACGACCCTCGGTGACTGGGGAAGCTTCGCATTCGCCGCTGGATCGGAGCGGACGAGGACTGAATGCGCAGCGGCTGGCTCGGCCCGCGACGCCGCCAACACGAGGAGCACGAGGGTGAGGGCGATCCCTATTCTGTGAGTCCAGCCGGAGGAGCCTCTGACTAAGACGCCGGCCTTCGCCTCCGAGTCCATGTGAAACCACCGATGATCGCGAGGATAAGAAGCGCAACGACAACCGCGATAGCGGTATAGAGACCGGTGTGCGAGGGCGGCGGCGCCTCGTCCTCAGTCGCTGTCGTGAGGGCTAGCTTGGCGTCGGCCGCCTTCTGATCGCTCGTCGGTGGCGCACCTACATAGAAGGCAAACTGGCCATGATCGGCCTCGCCGTCCTCGTCCGAGAGTGTCTTGAAGGCGACCAGATAGCGGCCGGGCGGCAGATTTGGCTGCAGGCCGACTGAGAGATGCCGGCGATTTGAGTCGTCGACGACGCTATTGCCGGTATCAACTCGATTTTGGTTGGGATCGGTCACAGTGATTTCATCGGCGCCGGTCGTCTTGCGCATGTCCTGCGCGGTAAAGATATCCACCGCTGGAGGCGAGGTAGCGACCACCTGCCCAGGGCTGGGCGTGGAGTGGTCGTAACGCGCGTGCGCAAGCACACTGCTTGGCAGCGCCGCGGCCAGCACGATGAAGAGCGCGAAGATAGGGACCGAGAATCGCATTGTTGCGTCATCCCACTCATGGTTCTCCGTCGGTGACTGAGAGATGTGAAGGATGCCCTCTTCCTCGAAGCTAACACACCGCCGACTCCGCATTCCACCATCAGGCCAAGGCCCGCCAACGTGTATAGGAGGGCGCTTGGTATCATGACCGAAGCTCCGAGTGCAGGGAGGGTTGCTGGTGACGGCATGCATCGAGCGCGTACACGCTCGGCAAATACTCGATTCGCGCGGGAACCCAACCGTTGCGGTGGAGGTCGAGCTGACAGATGGGACGGCTGCCGCTGCTGCCGTGCCTTCCGGAGCAAGCACCGGCGCGCATGAGGCGGTGGAGCTGCGCGACGGCGACCCCGCCCGCTACGGTGGGAAATCCGTGAGCACGGCAGTCGCGAATGTCAACGGAGAGATAGCCAACGCGATCGGCGGCATGACCGCAACAGATCAAGCGGCGCTCGATCACCGCATGGTCGAGCTTGACGGGACGCCCAACAAGGGCAGGTTGGGCGCGAACGCGATCCTCGGCGTCTCCATCGCCGTCGCTCGCGCGGCCGCCGCGTCCTGCGGGTTGCCACTCTACCGGTATCTCGGCGGGCCAGCCGCGACGACGCTGCCGGTGCCACAGTTCAACATTCTCAACGGCGGCCGGCATGCCGAGAACTCCACTGACTTCCAGGAGTTCATGGTCGTTCCGGTCGGCGCCGAGACATTCGGGCAGGCGCTCCAGATCGGGGCCGAGGTTTACCATTCGCTGCATCGGGTGCTCGCGAAGCGTGGGCTCGTTACGACGGTGGGCGATGAGGGCGGGTTCGCGCCGCCGCTGCCGGGAAACAAGGACGCGGTGGAGCTTATCCTCGAGGCGATCGAGGCGTCCGGCCATCGGCCCGGCAGTGACGTTGTACTGGCGCTTGATCCAGCCACCAACGAGCTCTATCGAGACGGAAGCTACGTGCTGGCGAAAGAAGGCCGAACGCTCTCCAGCGGCGACCTGGCGACGCTGTGGCAGGAGTGGATCGAACGCTACCCGATCTGGAGTATCGAAGATGGCATGGCTGAGGACGACTGGGAAGGGTGGGCGCAGCTCAACCAGCGCATCGGCGACCGCGTTCAGCTTGTCGGCGATGATGTCTACGTCACCAATCCGGAACGGATCCGCCGTGGCCTTGCAGAGAAAACGAGTAACGCCGCGCTGATCAAGCTCAACCAAATCGGCACGCTGACGGAAACGCTTGAGGCGATCCGGCTCACGCAGCAGGGCGGGTGGCGGGCTGTCATCAGCCACCGCAGCGGCGAGACGGAGGACACGACGATCGCGGATCTCGCCGTGGCAACGAGCGCGGGCCAGATCAAGACCGGCGCCCCCGCTCGCAGCGAGCGGGTGGCCAAGTACAACCGCCTGCTACTCATCGAGGAGCAGCTCGGCGGGTCAGCGTTTTATCCCGGCGCTTCTGCAATCCGCTAGGGCGGGACCATGACAAGCGAGTACCCCCGTGTCGCACCCGTGCTTTCCGCTGAGCGTTGGGACCTGCCCTCCAAGCCCGAGGGCGCTCTGCCGGCGATCGCCGATACCTTTCGGCAAACGCAGTTCCAGCTGGGCGGCGATCTGCGGTTGCTGGCCGAGGGGATGAATCTCCAGCTTCAGGTCATCAAGGACTCCTCCCCCTCGCGCTTTCGCACCCTCCCCCTGGCTGTTATGGCGATGTATTGGTCACGGGCATTTCTGGCACTTGGTGAGGCCGCGCAGGCCGCCGGCCGTGGCGCGTACGCCGTCTGCCCCGCCCTCGTGCGCGCCGCCTGCGAAGCGATCTCCGCGGAGACACAGGCAGGTGGCGAGGAACACGCGCTGTTTCTGGGTTGGCTGGAGGGCACGCTTGTGCCGAACGAGCGGCATCGTGCTACCGAGATCGGCCTTGGCAACTACTTCGCCGGATCGACGCTGGCTTCGACAGAGCGTCTCGGTGCAGCATTCCGAGCCGCCACCGAGCTTTCCAGGCAGCATTTCGGCGCGACGCTGCTGGAGGTCGCCTCCGAGTCGAACCGGCAGCGCATTTCCGCAACCTTTGCCGACCAGAGCTTTCACTTCGGCTGGGCGCAGCTCGCGCTGGGCTGGCTGCTGTCGCTCTGCCGCGTCCAGCTCGACCTCGCATTGGCGGATCGAAGTCCGTTCCATGCGGCCGATGAGACCGGCACCGCCGTCGCCAGCTTCGTCGCTCGCTGCGAGCCGGCGCTCACGGCGCAAGGGCGGTGCCGGATCGAGGAGATTGAGGAGCATGGCACTCGGCGCTTCCTCATTCACAACTTTCGCCGCCAGTCCAGTGGCGCGCCGGTGAAGATACTTTTGTAGACTTATCAAAGCTCGCGAAATCTCCCCCAGGAGGACAGCATGGCCACACGAATCGGTATCAACGGCTTCGGCCGCATTGGCCGTCAGGTCCTAAAGGGAATTATCGAGCGCCATCCCGATTCCCTCGACGTTGTGGCAGTAAACGACCTCGTCGACTCAGAGACGAACGCACACCTGTTCAAGTACGACAGCAACTATGGTCGCTTCGAGGGCACGGTGGCGGCCGATGGCAACGACCTGGTCGTCAACGGCAGGAAGATACGCGTTTTCTCCGAGCGCAACCCGGGCGACATACCGTGGACTGAGGAGAACGTTGAGGTCGTCATCGAGTCGACCGGCCTGTTCACAAACGCCGCGAAGGCCGGTGAGCACCGTCACGGCACGGTGAAGAAGGTGGTAATTAGCGCACCGGCTACGGGCGAAGACGTCACGCTCGTCCTCGGCGTCAATCAGGACGCGTATGAACCTGCCAAGCACAACATCATCTCGAACGCGTCGTGCACGACAAACGGGCTCGCCCCGGTGGTCAAGGTCATCCTCGACTCGTTCGGTTTTCAGAAGGGGCAAATGACGACCGTCCACTCCTACACCAATTCACAGAAGGTCTTGGACGTCGCTGCCAAGGATCTGCGCGAGGCTCGCGCCGCTGGGATGAACATTATCCCGCTCGCCACGGGCGCCGCGAAGGCGCTCAAGCTCGTCATTCCTGAGGTCGATGGGATCCTGGACGGCGCAGCCTATCGAGTTCCAACGCCAACGGTCTCGATCGTCGAGGTCGTCGCGCTGACGGAGAGGGATACCACGGCGGAAGCAGTGAACGAGGCGATGTTCCGCGCCTCAGTGGAACGAATGGCCGGCATTCTCGCGATCACCGATGAACCCGTCGTATCAATGGACCTCAAGGGCAATGAGAACTCCTCGATTGTCGACGCCCAGTGCACAAAGGTCGTCGCAGGCAACCTGGTGAAGGTGGCGGCCTGGTATGACAACGAGTGGGGCTACTCATGCCGCATCGGCGACCTCTGCCAGTTCATCGCCGAGCGGGGGCTGTAGACAGAAGAGACTCTACGGCGCGTCGATCCGCAGGTTTGTGAGGTCGGCCGGGATGGGTGCGAAGCCGGTGTGCCAGTTGCGCTCACCGGGCGAGCCAATGACGAGGGTATACGTTAGTTGGTCGCCGGCCTGAGGGCTGCAAGCGACACGAGCCGTGAACTTGCCCGCGGGATCGACCGGATCTCTTTCGGCATCGATACAAACCGTAGGCTGCTGATCGCTGGGCGATTTCACCAACCCGAGAAACAGGGAGCTGTTTGGCGGCGGCGGGGCACCGGTGAGGGTGACGGTGCCGCTGATGACTGCTCCGGTCGCACCCGGCTGTGGCTGGCTGACGTTTGGCGGCGCGGACGCTGCCGTCTGAGCCGGGGCGCCCGCCGGTGCCGCGGAGTTTGTATTCGGGTTGGCGCTTAGACATCCACAGAGCAGCAGCACCGCGGTAGTTGCGCAAATGAGCACGGTAGGTCGAATCATAGAGCTGTCCTGAAGACGTGTAGGGGTGCGCCGAGAGCCAGCCAGGCAGCTTCGGGTAGCGCCTCGCTTAGCGTCGGGTGCGGATGTATCGTCAGGGCCAGATCCTGAAGGGTCGCACCGAGCTCCAAAGCCAGCGTTGCCTCGCCCGCCAGCTCCGAGACGTACGGCCCGGCCGCGTGCACGCCAATTACGCGCTCAGTGCCCTTCTCCGCGACGACCTGCACGGAGCCCTGCTGCTCCGCGAGTGTTGCGGCGCGACCGGAGGCGCCAAACGGAAAGCGGGCGCTCAACGTCTCGTACCCGGCCTCGCGCGCTGCTGCCTCCGTAAGCCCGGCGCTCATGACCTCTGGCTCAGTGAAGTAGGCAAGCGGCAGTGCGGCTGGGTCGTACGCCGACGGCAGGCCACAAAGGCATTCCGCGGCAACGCGCCCCTGTGCGATGGCGCGATCGGCAAGCATGGGGCCCGCGACGGCGTCGCCGGCGGCGAATATCGTATGAGACGAGGTCCTACAGGATTCGTCGACGTCGATAGCGCCCCCGTCGTCGAGATGCACGCCTGCCTCTTGGAGCCCAAGACCCTCCGTGCTCGGCGCCCGCCCTTCGGCCAGGATCACGATCTCGACGGCGATCGCATCACTCTTCCCGCCCGAGAGAGTCAGCTTGCCCTTGCCGTAGGAACGTACCGTCCGGCCGGTTCGCGTCTCGACCCCAAGCTCCCGCAGACCACGCGCCACTGCCTGGCCAAGTGCGGGCTCGAGCTCGGGCAGCGGCGTCTTGGCCTCGGCGACAAGTGTCACCGAGGAACCCAGCCGCGCGAAGGCGGTCGCCAGCTCTACGGCCACGTAGTCGCTGCCGACGATGGCCACCGTTGGGGGCAGGTGTGCCAGTGACAGCGCCTGCTCGGGGGTGAGTACATTCCTGCCGTCAAACTCCTGCCCACCGGCGGTCGCGTGGGACCCGGTTGCGACGATTGCACCCTGGAAATCGATGAATTCGTTCCGGTCGCCAAGGTCGACAGAAACCCGATGTGGGCTGGCGAAGTAGGCAGTTCCAGCCTTCACTTCAACCTTGTAACGCTCAAGCAACTTCGACACTCCCGAACTCAGCCGCTGGACGACGCCATCCTTCCAGGCTCGGAGACGAGCAAAATCGAGCTGCGGATCGGCGTCGATGCCCATCACCGACGCACGGCCTATCAGCCGGTAGAGTCGTGAAGCGCTGAGCATCGCCTTGCTTGGTATGCAGCCCTCGTTCAGGCAGACGCCGCCGATTCGACTCCGCTCGACGAGAGCGACGGAGCGGCCGAGCTGCGCCGCTCGTATAGCGGCGCTGTAGCCGGCCGGCCCGCCTCCGACGACGAGCACATCCACCTGCTCGCCGGTCTGACCTACGACCATTGTTAGATCAGCTCGGCGAACAGACTGAGCGGGTCGGTGAGGTAGCCGGCGATGGTGCGCATGAATGCCGTCGAGACGCACCGTCGATCAGGCGATGGTCAGCCGCAAATGACAGCGCCAGAACCGGCCGCACCTCGATCCGGCCGTCCACCACCCAGGGACGATCCTGTATGCGCCCAATGCCGAGGATCGCGGCCTCGCCTGGTCTGATGATTGGAGTGCCCAGCCACCCACCCAGGGAGCCAAAGTTCGTTAGCGTGAACGTGCCGCCCTGGATAGCAGTCAGCGCAATCGTCCGGTCGCGCGCCTGCTCGCTCAACGCATGGATCTCGACGGCAAGGTCACGGAGCGACTTCTTCTCAGCGTCGTGGAGCACGGGAACGATCAGCCCCTCCGGCGTGGCGGTTGCAATCCCGATGTTGTAGGTGTGATGGACGACAATCTCGCCTGCGGCGTCGTCAAGCGACGCGTTGACGGCCGGATGCAGCCTGAGGGCCGCGACAGCCGCCTTGACGATGATTGGAAGGTAGCTGAGATGGACTCCTTGTTGCTCCAAGCCTGGTCTGAGGCGTTCTCGCAGCGCAATCAACTCCGATGCATCGATCTCGTCCATGCCCGTGATATGCGGAATCGTGCGCCAGGACAGCGCCATACTTTCGGCGATTCTCTTCCGTAATCCGCGTAGGGGGATGCGTTCGTCGTCACCGATCATTGCCGGCGTCGGAGCAGGCATGCTAACATCGTGCCCCCCGCCCTCCCGCGGAGTGACAGGCGACGGCCGTCCTGTGCTTACGACCGCAGCGACCGCGGGCCGGTTCCCGGCCGCAGCCTGGACGTCGCCGGCGCTAATGCGCCCGCCTGGGCCGCTGCCGTTCACCGCGGCGAGATCCACTCCCAACTCGCGCGCGAGCTTCCGCACCGCCGGCGTCGCCAGTGGCCTCCGCTCGCGCGCAACCCCAGAAGTGCGGCCATCGGGCGAGGGCGGCAGCGGCTCAGTGGCGCGAGCGGCCGGCTCGTGGCTGCGAGCCGGCGGACCATTGGAGAGCCGCGTGTCCGCCGAGGCGCTTTCTGTCTCGAGTACGGCCAGCAGGTCTCCGACGTGAAGCGTATCGCCTGCGCTTCCACCCTGGCTCACAACCACTCCGGCCACGGGTGCAGGTACCTCAACCACAGCCTTATCGGTCTCGATCTCGACAAGAGGGTCGTCCAGCCCGACGCGCTCGCCGGGCTGTACAAGCCAACGGACGATCTCGGCCTCTGCGATCCCCTCACCGACATCGGGCAGACGAAACTCGTACGGCATCAATAAGCCTTGACACGGCGCAGCGCCGTGAGTACGCGGTCTGCGTTGGGGATGTAGGAATCCTCGTACATACCCATGGGGTAGGGTGTATCGTAACCGGTGACGCGCTCGACCGGCGCCTCGAGCGATAGGAAAGCGCGCTCCATAAGCGTTGCGGCGATCTCCGCTCCAACACCGCCCGTCTGCGGCGCCTCATGCACGACGAGGGCGCGGCCGGTCTTCTCGACCGATTCAACGAGCGTGTCCGCGTCCATCGGCGCCAGCGTGCGGAGGTCGATGACCTCCGCGTCGATTCCCTCGGCAGCCGCGCGCTCCGCTGCTGCCACCGCTACCGGCACCATCGCGCTCCAGGCAATGACGGTAATATCAGTTCCTTCGCGGACGACTCGGGCAGGGCCGATGGGAACGGTCGTATCGTCCTCAGGTACCTCGCCACGGATAGCACGGTACCCCCGCAGCGGTTCGAGGACGATAACTGGGTCGGGGTCGCGGATAGCCGATAACAGCAGGCCACGAGCATCAGCCGGGGTACTGGGCGCCACGACCTTTAGGCCGGGGGTGTGCACGAACAGCGCCTCGAGAGCGTCAGAGTGCAGCTCGGGCGTGCGAATGCCGCCACCGTAGGGCGAGCGGAGGGTGAGTGACAACGGGAACCGTCCCTGAGAGCGAAAACGATAGCGGGCCACTTGGCCGGCGATCTCCGCCCACGCCTGGTACGTGAAGCCAAGGAATTGAACTTCGGCCACCGGCACCATCCCTGACACTGCCAGACCAACGGATGTTCCGACGATCCCGAGTTCAGCGAGCGGCGTGTCGATGACTCGGTCTTCGCCAAATCGAGCCTGCAATCCCTCGGTGGCGCGAAAGACGCCGCCGTCTTTGCCAACATCCTGACCGAGTATGATGACGTGCTCGTCGCGCTGGAGCTCATGCTCCAGGCCTGAACGGATCGCCTGAACCATCGTCATCTCAGCCATCGCCGGTCCCCCGCTGGTCCTTGAACGCCTGCCGTTGCGCCAGCTGACGGGGAGTCAGCGTCGCATACACGTTGTCAAAGAAACCGTCTTCCTGCGGATGCGGCTCGGCGTCCGCCTCCGCAGAGTAGCCGGATATCTCCTCCCCGACCTCACGGTCCATAGCTTCGGCTCGTGCTTCGTCCCACAGTCCTCGAGATTTCAGCGACTTGGCGAATAGCGTAATCGGGTCGCGCGCCTGCCAGTGCTCCAACTCTTCCGGCGGCACATAGCGCGAGGGGTCGTCCGCGGTTGTGTGCGCCCCCAGCCGGTAGGTGACCGACTCCACCAGTGTCGGTCCGTCGCCGGCCCGCGCACGCGCGACGGCGAGGCGGACGGCGTCGTAGACAGCGAGGGGATCGTTGCCGTCGACCTGAACGCCAGGGAAGCCATAGGCGCCTGCCTTTTGGGCGATAGTCTCCGCCGCGGTTTGTCTCGAGCGCGGCGTGGAGATTGCCCAGCCGTTGTTCTGGCAGAGAAGGACGGCGGGAACACGATAGTTGCCCGCGAAGGTACAGCCCTCGTGGAACGCGCCCTCGGAGGTCGCGCCATCGCCGAAGTAAATCAGGACGACCGAGTCTTTCTTCTGCAGGCGAAATCCCCAGGCAAGTCCGACGCCATGCAAGATCTGCGATGCGACGGAGATTTGGAGCGGAAGGCTATTGACCCCGTCAGGGACGCGACCGCCTTGAGGATGGCCGCGCAGGTAGAGCAGGTTCCGCCCCAGCGACCAGCCGTGAATGGCCAGAGCCAGCGCCTCCCGATACTGTGGAGCAATCCAATCGCGTGACGGGTCCAACGCCATGGCGCTGCCGACGAGGGTCGCCTCCTGCCCCGCCATGGGGCCATAGGTCCCGCTCTTTCCCTGGCGCTGCAGGCTGATAGCGCGATGGTCGAATGCGCGGCCGAGCCGCATCCAGCGCATGATATCGAGCAGCCGTGCGTCGTCGATGCCGGGCGGGAGGTCAGATCCCTTGCTGTGCGTCACTTTCGCTCCAGGGCCTTTCGTTGATGTTGTCACTGCTGCCTCCTGCCCAGAGGAATCGGAATAGATTCGATGCGACTACTGTCGCAAGGCTCTCCAGAGGGCGAACAGGTCGCGAAACGCCTTGACGATCACCCGAACGTCGGCGCCCGTCTGCTGCCCAGCCCGGCGAGGAAAGTGATGAACCGGGACCTCCTGAATAGATAATCCCGCGTTGCGGCTGCGAATCAATAACTCGGCTGAGATCATCGCGCCGTCAGATCGAAGTCGCGGCAACGACTGGAGCGCGCTTCTGTGAACGAGCTTGAAGGCGCAGTCGATATCGCGCACCTGAAGTCCGAACAGGATGCGGATCAGTGTGCCCCAGGCGCGGGCGTTGAGCGTGCGCATGAGGCTGTCCTGGCGCCTAATGCGGTATCCAATGACCAAGTCGTAATGCTGGCTCGCGGAGAGAAATGCGGGAATCTCGGCGAAGTCGAACTGACCGTCGCCGTCGACAAAACTGATCAACTCATAGCGGCAGTTGTAGAGGCCCGTTCGGATCGCGCCGCCATAGCCACGATTAGTCGGGTGATGGATGACCCGAACGAGCGGATTGTCCGACGCCAGGTCATCGGCTATTGCGCCGGTACCGTCGGCGGAGCCGTCATCGACGATCAGCACCTCGTGCCGGTCGCTGACGCTCGGAAGTACGCGCAGAACCGCTTCGGTCGTCGCCCGAATGTTCGGCTCCTCGTTATAGGCCGGGAAGAACATCGACAGCTCGGCAACATGCGAAGAGTCCACCACCTGAGCGTATCGCAGTTGGGACTCGTCCGGCGCGGCCGAATGGATTAGGGCCTGAGCCGCTTGGAAGTAAGCCCGAGCCTGCCCGGTGCGCGGCGGCGATGACGGGTAAGCCTTCCCGTCTCTCGCGTACGGCGTCGTTATCCCGTACAATATTGTACGGAAGGAGATATGGGACATGTCCGAGGAACGGTTCGAGGTGCGTCTAGACCCTGATCATCGTCAGAAGCTCCATAAGATTGCCGAGGCGCGGGGCGCCACCCTCTCCTACGTGGTACGTGAGATGATCGACGAGGCATTCGAGGACGTCGCGCGGGAAGAGCGGCGGCGGGCCGTAGAGCGCATTACGAATGCAAACGTCGAGGACATGCCCGATCCCGACGAGCTCTCACGCCAGCTCGCGAACCGGTATGGCGACCTTTCCGATCTTTATTGATTCGAATATCCCGATGTACGGTGGCGGCAGACAACACCTGCTGAGGGATCCCTGTCGCGCCATCCTTCGTCTCGTTCAGGAGCACCCGCGTGCCTTTTGGACGAATGCAGAGGTTCTTCAGGAGCTGGTGCATCGCTACCGAGCCAGTGGCCGCTGGGGTCAGGGCAGGGACGTCTTCGAAGGCTTTGCCATGCTTATGCGGGGGAGAGTTGAGTCAGTCATCGCGCGGGACGTTGAATTCGGCGCACAGCTCGTTGACCAGTTGCCGATGCTCGACGCCCGCGATCTAGTGCATCTCGCCGTCATGCAGCGCGTCGGCGCGGATACGCTCGTCTCCGCCGATCGCGGCTTCGACCAGGCGCCTGGCATCGAGCGCCTCGATCCCGCCGGGGTCGCCGCCTGGCGCAGCCGGGTCGGACGATAGCCGGGAACAGCGCGCGTCAGGCAGTTTCAAAATGCAGCGCCCGCAGGTCCTCAGGCCACATGCGAGTCGAGATGTGCCGCATCTCGATGCCCACAACCTCGCCGCCGGCGTCGAAATCGAGGAGGACGCCCGGCCGGACCTCCTCGGTGTCCTGGATGGCAGTCTCACTTAGGCGGAGGTAGAGGGCGTCCGCCTCGGGATCGACATGAATTCTCACGGAAGCCTCCGGTCGAAGAAGAGGGTGGTGACGAGCGACGGCGTCTCGGCAGGATTGATCTCGACGCGCAAGCAGCGCCCGCCAAACTCCTATCGGATTCAAGTAGTGTACCGTCCCGTCGGGATGGGGCAGCCGGCGCGCTGGTGACACAAGAACGTCCTCGACCCACGCGGCGGGAATCCTGCGCTCGCTCATCACGATTCTGGCGTGAGCTGAAAGGCGAACATTCACGGCCCACCCGGCCTCAGTTCGGCGCCATCATCCCCCTCCTCCCTCAGCGGTTCTGCCGCTCCGCCAGCCGCCAGGTGTCTACGGCCACGATCAGGACAGCCGCGCCGACGATTAGTCCAGTCTCAACAGAAGCGCGATTGGCGTCGCCGGCGGGACAGGGGTTAACCCTACCGGGATAGCAGTGTTCATAGTCGTAGTCGACACCGTGATTACTGGCGAAACAGCTTGTGAAGGCGAGAACCGGCCCGAGCAAAAACAGCAGTAAACCGCGCCTGATGCGCCCCAGGTAGAAGTAGCCGACCCCCCAGAGGCACACTGAGAACCAGAGAAATATCCAATACCCGGTCCCCTGATTTGACGCCGCCCGAGCCAGACAGGTCCCGGCGCCAAGCAGGGGGATGCATTGCAGTAAGACGGCCAGCTTTAAGTTCTTTCGCGGCGCTCGCCCCGCACGAAGCGGCACGTCACTCATCGAACCCTCCTAACTACTCACGACCTGCCACCAGCCGTAGAAGAACAGCACCAGGTAGATCGCAAGAAGGAACAGCGAGAACTCACGGAAGAAACCGCTGAACAGACCGGCCGCAACCCGCGCGATCGTCGCGAAGACCGTCATGCGCAGGCCGCGGGCGACGACGAAGATCGGTATCGACTGCCACGGCTTGATCCCCTCTGAGCCCCCGGCGATCGCCCAAACCTTGAAAGGGATACCGCTCAGCGGCTGGTATACGAACGCCGCCGCGCCGTGCTCGGCAAAGGCGGCCGCCTGGCTCGGAGCCCAGAAGGCGAAGAGGTAAAACAGCGTCCCGCCGATTGCGGCTCCGGCGATCGCCGCCGCGAGCGGCCTGTAGAAACAACGTCGGTTGCCTGCCGCCATCGGCACAAGCAGGAAGTCCGGAATGATCGGCCACGCGATTGCTTCGGCCGCGGCCCAGAGGAGCATGAGCGCGGTCCCGAGGCGACTCGCCGAGAACCGCTCCCACGAATCCCAGGCGGCTTGACATTCACGCAAGAGTCCGGCGCTGCCTTCCGCCTGCCTCATCTCCTCGTCATCCACGCGCGAAGAAGTAGCGCGTCAGGTGAAAGAAGACGGGCGCCGCGAAACAGAGCGAGTCGATTCGATCGAGAACACCACCGTGGCCGGCGATAAGACTGCCGAAATCCTTGACGCCGCGGTCGCGCTTGATCGCCGACATCGTCAGTCCGCCCGCGAAGCCCATCAGCGTAATCACCAGCGCCATCGCCGCCGCCTGCCAGGGCCGGAACGGCGTCAGCCACCAGAGGCCCGCCCCAACCGCCGTAGCGGAAACGATTCCGCCCAGAAATCCGCCCCACGTCTTGTTGGGGCTGATTGTCGGGGCGATCCTTCGATGGCCGAACAGCTTGCCCCAGACGTACTGCAGGACGTCGCTCGCCTCGGTCACTACCAGTAGGAACAAAAGCAGCCCGCCACCCGCGGCCCGAAAGCCTGGGATTCGTAGCGTCAGCAGCGCGGGCGCATAGCTCACGCAGTAGACACAGACCATCAGGCCCCACTGTAGGTCCGCCGTTCGCTCGAGGAAGTGTTCGGCATCGCCGCGCAGCGCCGTCCGCGCCGGCAGGTACAGGAACGCATACACGGGAATAAGAATGCTGTAAAGGCCGTACCAGCCGGCCGCGACCAACAGGTACTGCAGCGGCGTGATCACGAGAAAGATCGCCAGGAGCGCCCGATGGTCGCCCGGTCGTGTCGGGACGAGGCTCATGAACTCCCGCAGTGCGAGGAAAGAGACAATGGCGAAGAAGATGGCCGAGCCTGCGCGGCCGCTCAGGACCGCCAGGGCCAGCACGGCGACCATCACCCACCAGGAATAGATGCGTGCGTTGAGGTTATCGATAGTCTCAATCGCTGACGCGTCCCGGCAACGCCAGCGGAGCACACGGCCCACCGCCGTCGCGATTACGAGGACCGCGACGACAGCGGCCACCAGCCAGACTGCGGCCGGCTCGAGGGAGAGACTCACTGACGGCTCAGTCTCACGACCGACTCCCGCGCACGCTCGAGGAAGTCCTCTCTGGGCTCATCTCGGTCGACTCTCAGCGGCGCGCCAAAGGTGACCGAGCTCGACAGCGGCACCGGCAAAAACTCCCCCTTCGGCAGCACGCGGTTCAGGTTCCGGAGGTAGACGGGCACCAGCTCCAGATCGGGCCTGCGCAGCGCCAGGTTGTAGAGGCCGCTGCGAAAAGCGGCCGGCTCAGGCCCAGAGCCGCGCGTACCCTCTGGGAAAAGAATGAGCGAGTAGCGATCTCCCATGGCATCGAGCATTACGTCGATCGCGTCGTTCTGCTGTCCCTCGATATGTCGCCGCTCTATCAGAATGGCGCGGAAGACGTTCGTCGCCAGATAGTACCGCAGCCGGCCGCCCGCCCAGTAGTCTCTGGCCGCTACCGGCCGAGTGAGCTCACGAAGGGCGCCCGGCAGCGCGGACCATAGCACAAGAAAATCGAAGTGGCTGCTGTGGTTGGCGAAATAGACGCGCTGTTTCGTGCTCGGCTCGCAGCCAATCCAGCGTACGCTGGCGCCGCTGATCAACCGGCCGGCGAGCGCGAGCATGGAGGCAAGGATCATCGCGCGTCGAGCTCCTGTATGAGATGCCTGGTGCGCCGGATCGTCGTGAGCACGGATCCAAAGACGACGATCGCCAGACCAGCGACGAGCACCAGGCCCGCGTGCCCGAGCGGGATGACTGCCGCGCCGGCCAGACAGGCGATGCTCAAGACGTTCATGCGCGCCTGCTTCGCCATTGGGCCGCCGAAATCCTACGTTCCTCCGAGCGATCCCGCCAGCGCGCGGACGTAGGCGGTGAGCACAGCAAGCAACGCCGCGCACCACCCAAGAACCGGCGCCCAGGCAGGAGCGCCGACGAAATAGCCCGTGCAAACCAACACGATTGAGTCGGATAGCCTATCGGGAAGCTCGTTGAACACTGGTCCTCGCTTGGTCCCGAGCCCGCCCTCGATGGCAACCATGCCATCGAGCAGGTTGCAGAGAAGGCGGAGCTGAATGAGACCGGCGGCGAGGATAAGCAGGGCTACGCGCCACGCCGGCTCGGCTCGACCTGCCAGAAGAAGGCACGCGCCGGCGACGACCGCCGCGATAAGACTGCCTACCGAGATCGCGTTGGGCCGGACGCCGCGTCGAGCGAGCCAGGCGGCGAGCGCGATGGCCCAGCCGCTGCGGCGGGCCGCGACCGGTCGCCGCGCCCCATCCTCGTCACTCGTCATCGGCCGCGCTCCTCCTTGTCGAGCGCGGCCTCGGCCTCGCGTGCGAGCGCAAAGCTCGCCGCTTGCAAGCGATCCGCGAAGATGTGGGCCGCATCACCCGGCTCGTATCGGAGCGGCTCACCGAAGGCGATCGCGAGCGGGCCGCGCGTGAACGAAACAGGAATGCCGCCGATCACCGGGCCGTGGTACAGGCTCAGATCGGCCGGCATGAGTCTTTCGGTGCCGGCAAGCCCGAATGGGACCACGGCGGCCTGCAGCGCCTCGGCGAGGTGTGCCACACCGGGCTTGAACGTCGCTCTCGGGTCGCCTGCTCGTTCCAGCTCCAGCTTTACGTGAGCGCCCTGCGGGAAGATCAGGACCGCACGAGTCCCCGCAGGCTCACATCGCGCTCCCGTCGCTGCTCCAGCGGGTAGACACCAAACGCGAGACGCACGTACTCTGCCGCCAACCCTCCGCGGGTGTATTCACTCGCTGCGGTGGCGACGACGAGCCGGCGGGCAAAGCGGTTCGCCGCAGTCCGTGACAGCGCGTGTCGGATGAGCGGCATGTCGGCAAAGCTGTGGTGGGTGCCGGCGAACACAACCCGAGGCGGCAGCCCAACGAGATGCTCTCGCCCCAGAACAACCGTCCGTGTCACGCTAAACAGATAGAGGACATCGAACGGAAACGCCATAAGGCGAAAGATACGGCCCCACGTGTAAGGCCAGATCGGCTGCTCGCCGTGACCCGCTTCGCCCGCCTGTCTGGACGCGCCGGCCTCGTCAGCCTCGGGAAGACCAGCAACCACCGCCCGCACCTGGGCGACCGACATGTCGGTAGTCACATCGCCATCGCCAACGGCCTTACCTGTCTTCTCCTCAAGGGCGAGCGACAGCTCCACCAAGCCAAAGCTGTCCAGGCCGAGCGCGGCGAGCGTTTGCTCGTCGTGGACGGCAGCAGCGCGAGCTACTCCGGCGATCGCCTGCCCAACCGGGTCATCCGACGCCGCCGCCGCGTCCACCTTCACAGCCCCAACGCTGTCAGGGAGTGGCAGAAGGTTGCGCCGCACCTTGCCGATCGCGGTACGGGGAAAATCGGGTTCAGGCCACCATGATGCCGTCGCAATCCTTTGGTGCTGAGCCAGGCGGCCATTGCAACGAGCGACGATCGCACCGAGGTCCGCGTCTCGACCCCGCGGGTGCGCCGGGATGAGGTATGCGTGAAGCGTCGCGCCACCGCTGGTGGCGGGCACGGCGATGATCGCCGCATCTACGACCGCCGGCTCTGCCCGCAGGCCGTCCTCGACATCCTGCGGCCAGACGTTCATGCCCGACGGCAGGACGATCAGGTCCTTCGCGCGTCCGGAGAGAATGACGTTGCCGGTGCCATCGAACGTCGCCAGGTCGCCTGTCGCATACCATCCGTCCTTTAGCACCTCTGCCGTCCGCTCGGGATCGCCCCAGTAGCCGCGCATGACGTTCGGTCCGCGGACGAGAAGCTCCCCTTCAGTGCTGAGTCGAACGTCTACGCCTCGGAGGGGCAGGCCGACGCTACCGGCAGGCGTGCGTCCGTCGCCGGAGCCACAGGCGATGACCGGCGAACACTCGCTGGCGCCGTAGCCCTGCACGACGCGAACGCCAAGCCGCTCCCACAGGCGTTGGGTCTCAGCGGGAAGGGCGGCTCCCCCGGAAGCCATCATGCGAAGCCGGCCGCCGATCTTGCGGTGGACGAGCCAAAACAGGTGCCGGCGAGCCGCAAATGGCAGGGCGCCGGCGACCTCGTAGAGCGAGCGGTACAGCCACCCTGGGAGCTTCGCGCGCAGTTGGTCGTCCAGAGCATGGCCCATGAGCGCCAGTAGCTGCGGCACCGCGATCATATGTGTGATCCGCTGCTCGGACAGCGTACGGACGATATCCGGGCCGCGACGGCTGGGGATGTAGTGGATCTCTGATCCGGTCGAGAGCGGGTAAAGGAGGCCGACTGTCAGCTCGAACAGGTGCGACAGCGGCAGAATGCTCGCGAGCCTGCATCCGGCGTCGAGGGGAATGGTGAAGCGCAGCGCTTCCACCTGCGAACAGAGGTTGGTGTGGCTGATCATGCACCCCTTGGGATTGCCGGTTGTCCCCGAGGTAAAGAAGATCGCCGCAAGCTCCTCCGCGGGTCGAGACCATGCGCCGGCAGTGTCGACGGCCGCCCCGAGCCTGGAGCCCGGTTCCCACCACTCAGTCAGCTCGCGTTCACGGGCCCACACCGGCCGCTCGCCGTAGCCCGCGACGATAAGCCTTGGATGGATCGTGTCGAGAATCTGTGTGCCCGCCTCCGGGTTCATCTCGTGGTCGAACGGCACGGCTATGGCGCCGAGTTTCCAGAGTGCGAAGAGATAGATGGGAGTGCGCCAGTGGTTTGGCACCCACAACACGACGCTATTGCCTTCGCTGACACCGGCTCCGGCCAGCTCGCCCGCGAGCCGGTCGACAAGGCTCAGCGTCGTACGGCTGCTAAGCGTTCGCCAAATCAGCTCCTCCTGCCCGCCGATGGCGATCGCCTCCGGGAACTCGTTGGCCCGCTGTTGGATGAGCTCGTACAGGTGTGCTTGCACAGGATCTACTCCGCGCGACTACAGCTCGGGAGGCGCCCCGGGCTGGCTCTCTTTAACGCCGTCAATGAGATCAGCGTCTGGCTCATTGCCCTTGCTGGCTGGCCTCCGCACGAACGGCAGAAGGCCGAACGCGATCGCGACGCAGGCGCTCATGAAAAGGAAAATGATGCGTGGTCCGAAGCGATCGGCAAGCCCACCGGCCAACAGGCTGGCGACCGGCGCAGCAACAGACCCACTGCCGGCGAGGATACCCGTCGCAGCGCCGATATTGCGCCTCGGCACCAAATCGGCGAGGAGTGGAATGGTCAGTACCTGACTGGCCGCGACGCCAATGCCGGTGAGGGCGAACACGATCGCTGCCTGTTCCTTGGTCGTGATCACCAGTCCGGCAATCCCGGCGGCGGCTACAACGAGGTAGCCGAACCCCATTACCAATCGTTTTCCGTAGCGGTTCCCCAGCCAAGCCATCGGCAAGGCGAATAGCGTCGTGCTGACCAACAGCATTGCCGGCAGGAGCTGCGACTGGCCCACCGTCGCATGAAGTATGTCCTTCACGTAGATAGAGAGCAGCGGGGTAATCGCATTGAGACCGGTCCAGTAGAAGAACGCGACCAGGCAAAACAGCGCGGCGCCGCGGTAGTGGTTGACAGCCCGTCTGAGGGTCAGCCGGTCCGCCTCCACGACGGCGCCGCGCTCGAGCGCCCAGACGGCGGGGGACGGCTCGTGAACGAAGAGCACGGTAGTAATGATGCCCGCGGCCATCAGCAGTCCCGTCACGAGAAACGCGGAATTCGGAACGTTCGAGCGCCAGATGAAAAACCCCAGCACTAGAATCCCGACCTGCCCCGCCGTGTTCACGACGACCCGCAGGGCCGCAATCCGGTTGCGTTCTGACTCGCCCGTGATGTCGACGAGCAGCGCGTCGTGAATGTCGTTCATCGCATTGAAGGTAAGCGTGAAGAGAAATATCGCGAGAACCGCCATCGCGAGGCCCCGCACGCTGCTCGGCAGCCAGCCAAGCATCTGTGGCAGCGGCAGAGCCGCCGCGGCGGGAGTGAGGGCGAGCAGCAGCGCCGACAATAGACCGCCGATCAAGATAAAGGGGCGGCGACGGCCCAGCCAGGGTAGCCAGACTTTGTCGGACCAGTAGCCTGCAACCGGCGCAACCAGGGTGCCCTCGAACGAACGCGTATTCCCGAGCAGACTCAGGAGGATATAAGAGCTCGTGAATCCGGCCAGCCACAGGGTCAGTGTGTAGCTGTTGAACGCGCTGAAGATGCCAAAACTAAAGCTGCAGCCCAGAAAGGCGATTAGCTGACTACGGCGCATGCTTTGGTCCTCGGTCCCGGAGAATACTGCTCCCTAGCGAACCCTCAGCCTCGATAAAATCCGGGAAAGGCCAGCAGTAGAATACTCACCGGTACCAGCAGCGAAGACGCCAGGACCGTCCACGTCGCAAGCGTCTCTCCGCTGTTCAACTGCCAGCGCAGCACGCCACTCTCCTCAGTCGCTGCCGTGCGGGTCACCTGCCACAGGGCGCCGGCCAGCGCGACTCCCAGGGTGGCCGCATAGACGAGCGCGATCACGCCGTAGGGGCCGGGCGTGGCGCTCGTGAATATCGCGGTTACAGCCACACCGGCGACGAGGTTCGAGCCATTCCAGAGCATGTGCACGCCCGACGCCGACAGGTAGCCGCGCAGTAGCCTGCGCTCGTCGTGATACGCCTTCCACTCGCGATAGCCGAGCATTGTGAGCCCGGTCGCCAGCGGGTGCACGGCTACGCCCAACATCCTCACCGCCGCCATCGCCTCCCACGGACCGCCAAATGCAGCGGCTGAGCCGGCGTAGAGGATGTTCTCGACAGCAGCAAAGGCGCATCCGGCGGTGACTCCCGCCAGAAACGCCTGCTGTCGCGAACGTGGCTGCGCAAGGCTGGCTCCCAGTGCCTTCGCGAATTCCTCCACGAACGGGACGACCAGCGCCACCTCTGCAAGCAACAAGAGCACCCACGGCGACGCCAGGGCCGTCGTCAACTTCGGATCGACGCGGAGCGCCTCGAGCAGACTGCGACCGGAATCGCTGAATCCAAGAAAGAACGCGTAGGCAAAGCCCGCCACGAGCGGCTGGCTGGCTATCGCAATCGTGGGAGCAAGGAGACCCCCGCCGAGCAGCGCCGCCGGAGAGACGTCGAGCCCCAACCTCGCGCGCACTGCGAGCAGCACCACGACGGGCAGCGCAACCGCGGGCAGGAAGAGCGCCCAGCTCAAGCTTGTCCCGGCGAACAGTGACAGCGCCAGCGGCAGCAATCCGGCTGCGAGCACGCTTAGCGCAGGAGTGTAGGCACGGTTCATTCCCACACCTCCGTCAGCTCATTGAGATGGCGCAGGGCCGCTCCTACACGGGCTCGACTCTGCTCCAGCGTCGCGGCGACAACCAGGAACAACGCGCCGAGTCCGGCCAGAGTCGCCCACAGCGCGACACCGGTGATCTGCGGGACGAGTCGAGCAAGCGGCACCGCAATCACCAGCAGCAGGCCAAGCGAGGCGACGCCGGCGCCGGCCTGCAGGCGTCGACGGACCTTGGTCAAAAGCGCCCAACCGCTGATCAGCAGACCCCAGAGAACCAGCATTAAGGCATACGTCACACCGACCGTGATCGATTCCACCAGCGCCACACCACACACAAAGGCCATGCCGGCAACCTCCAACGGCACAAGCACCGTCCCCGGCACCGTCTCGTGGACCCCCGATCTGCGCGGCCAGCGCTCTATCTCAACGACAGCGAGAATGGCAAGCCCGATCGGCACGGTGATCCACTGCACGTCGCCTCCTCCTGCCCCCTGAGTCGCAAAGGTGAGCCAGCTCGCACACAGCAGGGGCGGTGCAGCGGCAACAACACTCGCCTCTCTCAGGGTCAAGCCCAGCACGGCGGCCTCAAGGCCAAGGATGGCGAGCGTCGCTATTAACCCGGTTCGATCGGGCCAGAGAGAAGCGGCGAGGAGCACCGCGACCAAGCTCTGGAGCCCGGAGAACGTAACCAGCGCTGAGAACCAGGGGCGAAGACGCTCGGCCTGCCGAGCGGTGCAAGCGAACACCAGCGCCACAACCCCAGCGAGGACGGCTGCGCTGAGGTGTGATAGGCGAGAAAGCCCGGCGCTGGAGGCGGCCGCCTCCCCTGCGACGAACAGGAGCACGAACGCCAGGCTTCGAAGGGCTGGCTCGATCGTTGACGCCAGGGAGCCGCCGGCCAGCGCAAACGCCAGGAGGGCGATTGCAAAGGTCCACGGCATCCAGCCCCCATAGCTCGCAGCCAGGCATCCCGCCAGCCCGGCTGCTCCCAGCGTCGACCAGGCGGGGAGCCACGAGGGCGCGACGCGGCCGGACCGCACCAGGAGGGTCAGGCAAGCGGCCGCGGCCGCCAGCGCCAGGAGTGTGGCGTCGAGTTGCCGCGACTGGCTCCAGCCGCTCCAAATCAGCAGTTCCCACCAGGCCCAGGCGGCCGCGCCGGCACTGCCCCACTGGGCCGCTACGCGCAGGCGTCCCGTCGCGCGCCACCCCAGAATGACGAGAGCCACCCCGGTGAGGGCAAGGCTGAGAGCGAACCAGCCCGGTCCCGCCTGGTTGCTGCCGATCAAGACCAGAGCCCCGCCCGCGGCAGCCCACGTCCAGTGCCGCTTCCAGGCGGCAACGGCCAGAGAGAGCACCCCGAATCCTGTCCAGGTGATGGCCATCGAGCCGACCGACGTTGAGCGTGTCAGCGCGACCAGCGCCACAATGTGGGCTACAGCCAATGGAGCCATATCCCAACGAAGCCACCATCTCTTCTCGGTTGTGCGAAGGCTCAGGACGAATGCAAGCAGCGCCAGTCCCGCAGCCTGCGGGAGCCAGAGCTCCGGCCGCTCCCACGCGCTCCACGGCAGAAGGACGGTGGCCGCAAGCGATACGAGCGCCCAACTTGTGAAGCTGATTGTACCGGCCCTGAGCTGATAGGCGGTTATCAGGTAGATAGCCGCGGCCGCCAGCGCCCACCAGCCATACACCGAAGCGGGCTGGGAGAATGCGAACGACAGCGCGACCGGCAGCGCCAGCGCACCCAGCGCCACAGGCTTCGTGAGCCATTCCTGGCGCAATCCCTCACCGCCCCTGCGCCGTCCCGACCGAACGTCGTCGTATGCGAGACCGCCCACAAGGCACAGAGTGGACCAGGCCAGGAGCACGCGCGGCAGTTCGCCCGTGCTGACGCCTGCGATGTGGGCCACGAGCACCGCCAGCAGCGCAGTCAGACTCCACGCCAGCCAGCTCATGTACGGACGGCGAAGCGATCCGCCCAGCACGACGACCGTCGCGATCGCGATGGCAACGGCGACAGTGCTTGGTACGAGCGCCCCGGCCGCCACAGAGACGCCGACGGCTCCGGCGATGACCGCCGCGGCCGCGACGATCGCGGCGAGCGGGCGACGGGCAGAAAGCCTATTCGCGGCGACGCCGTAGCAGAGCCCTACGAGGGCAAGAGCCACGCCAACCCGGCCCCGCTGAACGAAGATCGACGGGAGATCGCCAAGCTGGAGCACCCAAAACGGGAACGTGGTGAGAAACAGCAGCGCGGACGCCTGTGCCAGCGCGCGTGCCGGCCAGGAGCGGGTGGTTACAAGCCAACCCAGCGATGTGCGCCCACTCTCCTCACCCAGCACGCCCACCAGGCTCGCCAGCAGGAACAGGGACAAAACCGCCAGCCGCCAGGGACCAGCGGCGCCTCCACCAACCCCAAGCGCGGACACAAGGTAGCCGGCGGCCATCAGGTGCGCGCTCAGCGGACGCTCGCGCCACTGCCAGGCAGCCGCCACCGCGACCAGCCCACCGGCGACCCAGACCAGCGCCTGCAGAGCGGGGCCTGCGTGGACTGCCTGCAGCGCCAGATGCACAGACCACGCTGTTGCGATGGCCGCTCCCCACAACCGCAGCAGGCGCCAGCGAGCCGAAAGGCCGAGCGTGGGCGCCAAGAGCGCCGCCGCCGCCGTCAGCTCGATCGACTGCAGCGCGCCCGTGACAGATGGAGAGGCAGCCGTGCCTACCAAGACCAGCCCGGCCGCCAGTGGTAGGTACCAGCCGTAGAACGCGACTCGCTGGGGCGCCGGCCATTTCGATACCGACAGCGCCGTCGCCAGCAGCACGGCCGCCAGCACCAGCCACGCGGGCTCGTGGCTTAGGCTGAGCCAGAGGTAATAGCCGAAACCCGCTGCCAGGACCGCGCTGAGCCACGGCTGCGAACGCTCACCGACGGGCAGCGTCCGCCGCAGCCAGAACGTGCGCAGGTGCAACCACAGCGCGGCCACGCCCCACGCGACGGCAGCAGCCGAGCTCTCTGGTGTAGAGACGAACAACCCGACAGCGCCGATCAGGATGGCCAAATAGCTCGAGGCAGTGCTCGAGCGGCGGTAGCCCTGCCATTCCAGCAGGCCGATTGCCACGCCGGTAGCCAGGAGCCCTGCCCGCGGCGCACCCAAGTCAGGCACAAGGGCCGTCAGCGTCGCGGCCGCAAGAATTGCTTGGGCCAGGGGAAGGTACTGCGAATTTCGAACTGAATCGTCCACCAGCTCGCTGCCGGCCAGCAACGCGACTGCCGTCAGCGCAACGGGCCAGGCCGGCCAGCCCGCCTGAAAGGCGTACAGGATGACCAGCACGTACGCGAGCGGCAGTCCGACCAAGGCCGAGCTTTGAGTTGCTCGAGAGAGGACGTGGGTCGGGTACCGCCGGGTGACCGCCAGGGTGATCACAATCCCCGCGGCCCCGAGCGGGTACTGCCAGATGTTGAGATGCCCGCCATCCGCCACCGTACCGAGCGACCACAGGGCCGCCCAGGCCGCCGGCGTGACGAGGAAGCGCAGCGCGGACGAAGGTCGCCGGCGAACAACCAGGCCGTAGATCGCCGACAGGAGCAGAGCGGCCAGCGCCCAGCCCACGCCCAACGCCGGACCGGTGAGGTCCGGAGGCACAGGAGCGCCATCATTGAGCGAGGTAAACAACGAGACCAGCGCGACGGCACCGGCCAGCAGCTCGAGACTTCCCGCCGCGAGCTGTAGCCGGTGGTGGCGGAGGAACCAGGCCGCGCTGAATAGGAGAGCCGGCGCCAGCACCTCTGCGACCGGCCGAAGGCTGACGTTGACGCTGCCGAATGCGAACAGCGAGAAGCCGAGCGTGCCTACGAAGGTCAGCAGGACGCCGAAGTACAGCAATCCGTGGAGCGCCACCTCCGCGGCGACCTGCCGCCGGCCCCGCCGCAGCCACTCCTTCCACGCACTTGGACGCGAAGGCGTCGCAACACCGGTAGGCTCAGCTGCGGCCGGCGACCCACCCAGGGACGGCTCGGGCTGCGGGCCAGGAGTCGTCACCGGCGTGTCAATCCGGCGGTATCGGTGGGGCGCGGTCGGGCCGGGCGCAGCGGCGGCAGCAACGGGGCCCGGCGAGACCCCGGCCTGCGCATCCGCGGTCTCCGTCGTCTCCACGCCGAGGCGCTCCCGCAAGTGGGCGACATCGCCTGCTACTGACTCGAGCATCCGAGCCCCGGACATGTGGGTGACTATACCCGAGTTCTGCCATTCGCTGATGCGCATCCGCAGGTACTCGAGCTGCCCAAGCTGCTCGAGATCGGCGGCGTCAAACACGCTCCCGCAAGAGGCGCAGCGCATTCGCTGGACTGTGCTGGCGGCGCCACAGCCCGGACAGATCATCGCTGCTCCTCCTCAGGCAGCGGGCCGCCGAGACTGTCTCCGAGAGGCGCGACGTGCGCGTCAGAAGCTGCGATTGGGACGTCGATGCGCCGGTATCGTCTACGCCGCGGTACCGATTCTAGATTGGGAGCCCTGCGGTTCACGTGTATGACGTACGTGCCGGCAATCTTGTCGTGCCATCCCTGCTGGTTCGCATCAAAGGCGACCCAGATCAGACCGAGGCCCAGCGCAGCGAAGGACAGGAGCTCGCCGATGCATCGGACTACCGAAGCGCCGAGTCTGAGAGGTCGGCCATCGGTCCTGATGACCTTCAATCGCAGAATCCTGTGTCCGAGGGTCTGTCCCGAGTACGTCCAGAAGAAGAGAAAGTACCCTATCGAGAGTGTCCAGAGCATCAAGGGTAAAACCAGGCTTGAGAGGAACTCCGCGCCGGCTGGAGCCGGTCGGGACGGGAACACGGCGCCAATCACCGCTACTAGTACCGCATAGCCCACCCGAAGGATGGTCCAGTCGATGAGAGTTGCGCCGACGCGAATCCCAAAGCCGGCCTTTTCACATGTCAGGACTTCATCTGAAGCGCTGGACATCCGACTCGGCTCCTTTCCTCAAGGGAAGCGTCAGATTCGGACGCCTCATTCCCAACTCGACCCAATGGTGCCGCCACGCCAGCAGTCGCGACCTGGGCAGGCAACCTGACTGGCTTCCTGCCCAGGAGGAATGCCTCTCGGGCCCCACCATCTCTGGAAGGGCCGTTTCCGAGTCCCTCGCTGGGCCGGACGACCCTACGCTACGACGACTGAGCTGTCAGGGACTGTTCGCGAGCTGCCAAAACCTGTCAAGTTCACGCGCCTCGGAAGGGCCGGTGCGTTGCAGAGGCCTTCGGGCGGGTCAAGTACCTGTGACGCGCCAATACCCGTGATGTTCTGGCGCCCGGCGTCTGGGTGACGCCGTTGAAGGCGTGGAAGATACCAATGCTGCAGCAGCCCAGATGAGCGATCTACTGGCGCCGGCCAATTGGTTGTGCTCCTCCCGGCCGCAAGGGGGTGTCCGGGAGAAACTCACGTCAAGGCCGCATGGCCGACCAAGGCCAGCCCGGCCACGACAAGCGACACATGGACCCCGATCAGGAGCCAACGCCCGGCCGAGAAGGGATCCTCCAGCGACCGCGGGACCGGCAGCCACCGAAACCAGAACCAGCCTCCAAGGAGCGCACCGACCAAGACGCCACCGGTCACGAGCCGCCAGCCCGCGCTCGCCCCAGCGGCGCTTGAAGGCGGGCCGGTGCAGATGGCGATCAAGCCCAGCGACGCTAACGCGGAGGGAATGACCAGTCCGCGCCGCAGAGCGGGCCGTCGCAGGCTCAACGCCAACAGGCATGGCATGAGCAGCCAGGCAGCACCAAGGCTCAGTGTCACTAACCATCTCTGTTTGAGCGTCACGAGCGAGAGCCACCACATCAGACCAAGGACGAGCGCGCTGGTGCAGACGAGGCGAACAACGCGTTGAGTGAACGCCGGATCTGCCGTCATCTCCACGCCCCCAGGCGTGCCGCCGGCCGCTCCCGGGCCTCGCATCATACCTGCTGGTCTAGAGCCCTGGGCGGGCCGGCCGAGCTTTCAGATCTCAGGAACAGGATAAAGACCACGAGAAAGGCGGCGTCGACGACCGCGAACCAGGCAAAGACGCTGCTGAGTAACCGCCCGATGACCAGCTAGTAAGCAGCAACCGCCGAGTAGATAGCCTTGTACAGGATTCCGAGTTTGACGATGTCGACGGCTCCGCTTAGCTTGTTGCGCACGATCCAGTAGCCGGCGCCCTGAACGAACACAAACGCGGCTGTCAGATGAATGTAGGAGGTGTTGTTAGGTGGCGCTATGCCGAGCAATCTGAAGATCGGCCCAAAGAGAAAGAAGAAGCCAGCGCCGAGCAGCATGTCGTACAAGGCCGCGACCGTCCAAAATGCCTTCCATGCCCCCACTGCCCCGCGGCCGGACGTCTCCTGCACTAACGTCATGATCGGTCCCCTCTCCCGGCGCTCAGACGCCGCCTAAGGCCGCTTCGAAACCGATCGGCCCGCTCCTTCTTTGACTCCGCGGAGTAGAGCCGCTTCCCCAGCTCCTCACGAGACATCTGCTTGGGCCGGACGTTGACGTCGAACGAGGTGCACTTCTCCCATGCAGACTCCTCTATCAGCCTCCCCTCGGACCGCAGACGGGTGTACAAAGGCGTCCCGGGAAAAGCGGTCAGGACCGTGATTTGCACCTCGTACAGACCAGTCCTCCTAACGAAATTCCAGACTTCGTCGAAGACGTCCACGCTGTCGCCATCCAACCCGAGCACAAAGCATCCGTTGACGGTGATTCCCGCCGACTGGATACGCTCGATGGCAGCCTCGTACGAGTCTAGCTGCTTACTCTTCCAGTTACGCCGGAGCTCGACACCGTCGAGTCCGGCGCCCGTGGGACTCTCGAGGCCGATCAGAACCTGTGCGCAGCCGGCATCCCGCATGAGCCGCAGCAGATCAGCGTCCTCGGCTACTGAGATATCGGTCTCCGTAAACCAGCGAACCCGCCCCGGGACGATTGCCCTCATGAGCTCTTTCGAGTGCCGCTTGTTGACGAAGGTGTTGTCGTCAGCGAACTCGATGAAAGGTCGGGGCCAGATCTCCTTGATTCGCCGAATCTCCTCAACGACCTTATGCACCGGCTTGAGCTTGTACGATGGGCTGAGTCTGATCGAGCTGGCACAGAACTCGCAGCTCCAGGGACAGCCGCGCTGGGTCTGGATAGTCAACCGGTTGTACTTTGTCGGGTCGAGTAGTTCGAATCGCGGTATCGGCGCCTCCCTCAGATCGAACTGGCGACCGCCCGGGTCATAGACCCTCCGCAAGTGGCCGTTCTCGAAGTCCCGTAGAAGCGCCGGCCAACTCAGCTCACCCTCTCCGACGACAACCGCGTCACAGTGCAGCGACGCCTCCTCGGGCAGCGCTGTGACATGCAGACCGCCCATGACGGTCTTCGCCCCCAGCGACCGATACCGATCGGCCAGCTCGTACGCATCCTTCACCTGAGCAGTGAAGGTTGCGATCGCCGCCAGGTCACACGCCGGCAGGGTATCGACTGCACGAATGTCGGCGATCTCCTGGTACTCAACCTCGAAGTGGTCGGGCGTCATCGCCGCCAGTGTCAGCAGTGAGAGGCTGGGCAGCGAGGCGATCGCTCTGTTCCTCTCCACGAAGCCGGGCAAGGTCAGGCCGAGACGTGTGAGCTCCGGGTTGTACGCCCGCAATCCGCTCATGGCTATAAAAGCAATCTTCACAGCAACCCCTTCAGCCACCAGCCCGCCCGCGGCTCAGCGCGTGCGCGCTTAGTCTCACTGCACGAATTGAAATGACCGCAGCGTCTCGTCGAGAAGCGCCTGGTTCTGCGCGGCGTAGTCGGCGGCCACCGTGAGATCGAGGACGTAGAGATCCTCGTTCCTGATCGCGATAATGAGGGTCTCACGGTATGGTCCCAACCTTGGATCGGTCCCGCTGAGCACGGCAACGCCCGCTGCATCGGCCCCCTGCAGCGTCAGTGGCTTCGCGGCATCCACCACCTGCTCATTCCCAAGGAACTTCGGGTCCTGCAGCATTGCGGCCAACCCCTTTACCGCGTTGACCGGCGCACCAGTGGGTAGCGGGTCTGGTCCGGCCACGTCGAGGAGCGCCTTGCCATCGGCGGCGCCCCACTTGGCTTCAGCGACCTTCTGGTCCCGCGCAACGACGATGCGCTCCCACCCGGCGGGAATCCCGATCTGATAGCCATTGGCCGCGAACGGGCGCAGGCTCGCCGCTGCCGCCAACATCTCAGGCGTCTGTGGCGTAACCGTGATCGTCCCGCCGCCGCCTGAGCGCGCCCAGGCGCCCTGTCCCGGTTGCAGCTCCGTTGCGGCCTGGTAACCGGCTACCGGATCGTAGGTGTAGATTGCGTCGGCGCCAGTCACCTTAGCGGGGTGAGTGCCGCTCGGGTCTCCGATCAGGACCCACTGGCCGGCCAAAACTCGCGCTGAATAGGGTGCGTCACTGCCTTCGGTCAGTTGCACCTTCGACTGGCCGCCAAACTGCGCCCAGTAGCCGTAGCCGACCGAGGTCCCGCTCGCTGCGGGTACACTCTCGTAACTTCGATCTCCGCTCTGGTACGTGGAAAGCACTCCCTGGGCTGCCGTAAAGTCCGTGCCGGGCGGGCCGGACACCAGGTTTAGGCCCGCGGAGTAGGCCGCCGTTTGGCCGCCGGTCTGCGCGAGTGCAGGAATCCGGCTCCCAAACAGCCCCAGGCCAATTCCGATAATCGCCGCGTAGATGGTCAGCCTTCGCATCGTGTCCCCCTTCATCTTGCAGTGCCGCTCACGCGGCTGCTCCTCTGTCCCACCCTCTGTGGGCTGAGGTCAAGCTAGATGCGAAAGACTGCCAGGAAGTGCTCGCGCGCTGCCAAAAGCTGCCGCGTTTCGGCGCTTGAGTGGGGCAGGCGGAGCGGGGGGAACCTACGGCCGCGCGACGGGCGCCGTCGACAAACGCTCCTCCTGCTCGCCGAGCTCGCGCGCGAGAATTGCGATCGCGTCGCGGCGGATTCGATGGAAGGTGCTCTCGCTGATGTTTTGGCGCAGCATGATTTGCTTATTCGGCACGCCGTCCACGTACTCCTCGCGCAGGATCTCGTAATGTAGAGCCGCCGGAGAGCCGCTGCCGGCGTCCTGCGGCTTGAGGCGCTCGATAGCCTGCAGGAGCGCAGCGCGCAGGCACTGCGCCCGCTGCAGAGGCGAGAGCTCGCCCGGCGCTCCAGCCGCCGCCTCAATGGCCGCAGCTTCAAGTGTCAAAGGGATCTGCGTGGCCAGGTCGGATCCCGCCAGCGCGCCCGGGTTATTCAGCCTGCGAAGAGCCTCCTCCATCACGCGCGCGAAATGCGTCACAGCCGCCAGGTGTAATTCCAGCTGCGCCTCATGGATGATGTCGCCGAAACGGGGTGTGAGCGCGGCGTCCTGGACCACACCGGATAGGTTCGACCGAAGCGCCTGTACTTCGCCGCTGAAGAACAGACGGTCCAACCAGTGGCGTCCGGCGTCGATCAGTGCGTGCGACAGGACAGCTAGAATGAGCACCGCAATGAAGGCGCCGAGAAGCTGAAAGCTGTAGCTGCCGTGCGCAAGCGACAGAAAAACGGCGGTGTAGGCAAGGCAGATCACCGCCAGAGAAGTCAGAAAGAACAGAGCATCCCGGCGAATCACCTGGCCTTTCAGCAGCAGGCTGTAGGCCGCGACGTTCCAGATCATGATCAGCATGGCCGCTCCCAGCGCCAGATGGCTGGGAATGTTGGCCCAGTCGCCGACCAGGTGCGTCGAGCTCGCAAGCCCGAGGGTATTTGCGCCGATAAAAAACAGGGCCCCGCTCACGAGGAGCCATGAGAACCGCTCCCGGCGCGCGGCGTCGGGTTCCTGGTGCCAGGCGAGACCAATGTTGACGAGGGCAGCGACGGTCGTTCCGAGCAGGAGCACCGCAAAGAGCGCGTAGAAGGGGCCCTCCAGGACATGGAAATGCGAATAGACGACGTTGTTCGGAGGAATGAATACGGGCGAGCTCCACCGAAAGAGCAGATCGCCGGCGTAGATGAGGCCGGTCACAACCGCACTGAGTGCGCCGAATCCCACGCTCAGGGGAAGGGCGACAAGGCGCGTGTACACGGCCAGTCGCGGACCTCGCAGGTCGCGGAGCAGCAGGTAGGTGAGCCAGTACCAAAGCGCGGGGGCAAGCGTCGCACCCCAAATCAGATTGCGTTCCCACGGCAGCCAATCCGCGACCCTCGTCGCATTGGCCTGCATCCCCTGGCCAAAGAGGAAGGCTGCAGCGGAGGCCTCTGCAGCGGCTGCCGCCAGCGACACCAGGCCGCGCGGTCCACGCGTCAGAATGTAGGCGGCCAGCAGCCAGAATAGGAGCATCACCGCGAACGTTGGCAGGGTTGCCCAATTGAACGCCGTCATTGGTGCGACTCCCGCCGCGGCTTCAGGATCGCGGAAGACCGAGCCCCCGCGTCGCGATAATGTTCCGCTGCACCTCCGATGTCCCGCCGCGGATCGTTGCCGGAACCGCGCCAAGATACCCGTGGACGAAGGAGCGGTACCCATCAGTCTCGCTGAGGTTGCCGCGCAGCCCGAGGCAGTTCATCGCTGTCTGGGCAACCCGCTGGGTCAGCTCGGAGTTGAACAGCTTTGCCGTTGAGGCTTCATAGTTGGGCAGCATGCCCCGCGCCTGCATGGAGATGATGCGGAACGAGTACTGGAACATCACCTCTGTCTCGATGTAGCGCTGCGCGAGCTCCTGCCTCAGGACGCCGGACCCTGCCCGGCGGCGCAGGACCGCATGGTCTCGCGTCAGACCCAGCAGGCGCTGCAGGGTGCGCCGGTTCGCTACGGCGCCGGCGATATTGGAGCGTTCGAAGTCCAACAGCGTCATGCCGACATACCAGCCGCGATTCAGCTCCCCGACCAGGTTTGTCGCCGGTATACGCACATCGTCAAAGAACACCTGGTTAAAGTAGTGCCCTCCGCTCATATCGACCAACGGCTGGACAGAGATGCCCGGGCTGGTGATGTCGTCGATCAGTAGAAACGAGATGCCGCGATGCTTGGGCGCGTCAGGGTCCGTTCGTGCCAGCAGAAACATCGCGTCGGCCGTGTGCGCGCCCGAGGTCCAGATCTTCTGACCGTTAATAACGAAATCATCGCCGTCGCGCTCGGCGCGCGTCTGTAGCGATGCCAGGTCGGAGCCGGATCCGGGCTCCGAGTACCCCTGCGCCCAGGCCGTCTCACCGGCGAGTATCGACGGCAGGTATTTCTGCCGCTGACCCTCGCTGCCATGGACGATCAGAGTGGGACCCAGCAGGGAGACGCCGGAACCGCCGACGGTCGGCGCACCGGCGCGGGCGATCTCCTGGTTGAGGATGAATTGCTCCATTGGACCCAGGCCGGCGCCGCCGTACTCAGTTGGCCAGTGCGGCGCCACCCACGCGTGTTCGCTCAGTGCTCGGTGCCAATCCGCGGCTGCGCGGCGGGTCTCGGGGTCGGGCGACTTGCGATCGAACTCCCACGCCCGTTGCTCGACCTCACCCCTGGACGCCAGTTCCCGGTACCGCTCCGGCAATCGAGTCTCCAGTACGTGGCGTACCTCGGCCCGAAATGCTGCCTGCTCCGGTGTATCCCGCCAATCCATCGCGACCTCCTCTTGGGCGCACGAGCGCCACGAGCGGGGTAGACCTTACGCCTGATGCTACACTAGGCAACCGCGTGTCGCGGCTCCACATCAGCGCGAAGCGATCTGCCCGAAAGGATCTGATTCATGACCGAAACAGCGGAAGTCCTCTGCGAGCGCAGGGGGCCTGTCGCGATTCTCACACTCAGCCATCCGTCGGCGCTCAACGCCATGACCTGGACCATGTACGAGGCGCTGCACGCATATTGCGGCGAGCTCGATGCCGATGAGTCGGTACGCGTCGTTGTCGTCCAGGGGGCAGGCGACCGCGCCTTCGTTGCGGGCACCGATATTACGCAGTTCCGGCAATTCGCCACCGGCGAGGACGGCGTCAAGTATGAGGAGAACCTCGACCGATACGTCGGCAGCCTTGAGAACCTCGGCAAGCCGACCATCGCCAAGATTCGAGGCTACGCTGTCGGCGGCGGCGCCAGTTTGGCGCTCGCATGCGATCTGCGGATCGCCACGCCGGCGCTGAAGTTCGGCGTGCCGATCGCCCGTACGCTGGGCAACTGTCTGTCGTCCCGAACGCTCGCCCGAATAGTAGAGCTGGTCGGGCCGTCGCGCGCGAAACAGATCATCTACACAGCCGAACTGCTGGAGGGCACCGCCTGCCTGGCATTCGGGATAGTCAACGAGGTTGTCGAGGACGGGGATCTCGACCTGCGCGTCGAAGCGCTTGCCGCGCAGATCAGCGGTTACGCGCCGCTCACGCTCGCGGCCACGAAGCGCACGATCACGCACATCCTCGAGGAGCGGCGACCGCAAGCCGATGTAGAGACAGTCCGACGGGTCTACGAGAGCCACGACTTCCACGAGGGCGTAGCCGCCTTCGTGGAGAAGCGAAGACCACTGTGGAGCGGCAAGTAACGAACGGCAGGTGGCCCAACCGGGAGCCACTGTCCCTACTGTCTACTACTGCCTCGTCTCAGGATCTCTCCGGGAACGTGACGAGGCTCGTCGTACTTTCGATGCCCTCGATTCGGCGGATGCGCTCGCCGAGAATCGGCGGGATATCGGCGAGATCCTGAGCTGCGATCTCGACGATGATGTCGTAGGGACCCATGACTTCGTGGCTCTCCGAGACCTCGGGGATCTCCTGGATGTGACGCATGACGTCCTTCGTGCGGACGGGGTCGGTAACGATGAGCACGTACGCCTTAACGGCCATTCAACTCGCTCCTCCATGCTCGCTGGACGTCTTCCTGGCTTTGCCGGGCAGCAGAGCTTCATAATATCGGCTGCGTGTTACAATCACGCTTCACAAGGGAGGCGCTCATCACTTGGCCGGATTCTTCCTCATCTGCTTCCTATTCGGGATCGCGCTGTCTTTTCTGACCTTCCTTACTGGGGCAGCGCATATCAGCCTGCCAGGCGCGCATGCGCTCCATCTCGGCCATCACCTGCTTCTACCTGGGGGACATTCCACCGGGCATGAGACAGCGTCGCCCCTGAACCTCGGTTCCCTACTGGCATTTCTCACGTGGTTCGGAGGGGTCGGATACGTCCTCTTCACGCTCTCGCCTCTGGCCCTTCTGGGAGTTATTCTCCTGTCCTTGTTGGCCGGTGTCGCGGGCGGCGCTCTCATTCTCGTCTTCGTCGCTAAGGTATTGCTCCCCGCGCAGACAAGCGTCGATCCCGAGGCGTACCGTCTGGACGGCACGCCGGCAAGGGTCACCGCCGGCATTCCGGCGCACGGCACCGGGGAGATCACCTACTCAAAGGCAGGTACGCGTCGCAGCGACGCGGCTCGAAGCATTAACGGCATCGCGATGGTGCACGGCGAGGAGGTCGTTATCCTCGCCTACCGACACGGTATTGCCTATGTCCAGAGCCTCAAGGAGTACCTCAGTTCCTCGGCAACGGCAATCGCCGCGCAGCTCATGGCGCTCGACAGCGACGCGACTTCCGGCGATCTCTCGAGCCACGCAGCCGGGGAAGGCGTCGCGAAGGGGCCCGCCGATCCGAGGTAGTGACGGCGAGGCAGGGGCCCGAATGCCGGGCGAGAAGGGACATTGAAATGGGCTTGATCTTCGGCGTCGTTGTCATTCTCGTTCTCGGAACAATGGCGCTCAGCTTCACCATGGCAAGCCTCTACCGCCGCGTGGGACCAAATCGGGCGCTGATCGTCTACGGCAAAGGCAACACACAGGTCATCCAGGGCGGCGGCCGGATCGTCTATCCGATGCTCCAGAGCGCACGCGAGCTGTCGATGGAGCTCGTATCCCTGGACGTCGCTCCCCAGCAGAACCTGTACACAAATCAGGGCGTTGCCGTGATTGTGGAGGCAGTTGCCCAGATCAAGGTCAAGGCCGATCCGGAGAGCATCAAAACCGCCGCCGAGCAGCTCCTAACCAAGACCCCACAGGAGAGTGAGGGCCTTATCCGGCTCGTTATGGAGGGCCACCTGCGTGGGATCGTCGGCCAGCTAACCGTGGAGCAAATGGTGAAGGAGCCGGAGATGGTGTCCGCCAAGATGCGTGGCACCGTGGCGGATGACCTCTCACGCATGGGCTTGGAGGTGGTCTCGTTCACAATCAAAGAGGTGCGAGACGAAAACGAGTACATCTCCAATATGGGTAAGCCGGACATTGCCCGCATCCGTCGCGAGGCCGATATCGCCGCGGCGGAGGCGGAGCGCGATACCACAATCAAGCGTGCCCAAGCGACGCGTGAGGCCGCGATAGCGCAGGCCGCGGCCGACCAGGAACGTGTCGTGGCGCAGACTGCGTCCGAAACGAAGCAGGCAGAGGCGAAACGCGACCTCGATCTCAAGCGGGCGGAGTACGAATCCTCAGTTAAGACGCAGCAGGCTGCGACTGATAAGGCCTACGAGATCAGTGGAAACCAGGCGCAGCAGCAGGTGGTCGCCGAGCAGGTGCGGATCGAGCAGGTGCAGCGTCAGGAGCAGATCAAGGTGCAGGAGCTGGAGATCCTGCGCCGTGAGAAGGAGCTAACGGCGACCGTTCAGAAAGCGGCAGAGGCCGAGCGCCAACGGATCGAGATTCTCGCTGAGGCTGAGCGCCAACGTCTGTCGAAGGAGGCCGCGGGACACGCCGAAGCGACGCGCGCCCAGGGAACGGCGGAGGCGGAGATCATCAAAGCGAAGGGCGAGGCCGAGGCCCAGGCGATGCACCTCCGCGCCGATGCCTTCCAGGAGTACACCCAGGCGGCGATTGTAGACAAGATGATCGCGGCTCTGCCGGAGATAGCGCGGGCGATGGCTGAATCCTTCAATAAGGTCGACAAGATCACGATCGTTTCCAGTGGCGACGGCGGCGGCGCCAGCTCGCTGACAAACGAGATGGCTCGCATGGTGTCACAGGTGCCGGCCGTCGTTGAGGGCATTACCGGGATGAAGATCGCGGACATGATCGATCGCCTGCGCGGCATCCGCTCATCTGACGGGTCCGGTCTACCACCTGCAGGCGACGCGAAGCGCGGCTCGTCCGAGGTTCCCGCTGATAAGGCGGGAAGTGAATAGCGAGGGCGATGGGACGCCGTCCTATCAGGCGCTGTTCGATGCCATCCCCGCTGACGTCCTTCTGGCGGCGACGGCTCCGCTCCATGCGGAAGAGCTCATCGCCGTCTGCATGGACGACCGCAACCCTGATGACGGGGTGTACTCAGCGGGCTCCCTCATTTTGCTCGACTCCAAAGAGGCGGTAGAGCAGATCGGCAGGCTCAGCATCACGGCCGTCAAAAGCCATCCGGGTTGCGCTGCAGGCGCCGTCCTCGCAGAACGAAGAGAGCTGCCGGCCTCCCAGGGCGACGCAATCGCTGTCGAGCAAGTGATGCTCTTGGCACGCACGGCCGGAGTGCGCTACGCAGGAGCGTCGGCCGTCGATCCGAAGTCCCCGCATGGAGCGGATGCGACGCTGATCTTTCTGGACGTTGCCGCGCGGAGGTCACTGCTCCGCGCACACCTCCCGGGGGCCTTCTACATGTCCGGAGCGGTCTATCCGGCCAGGGAAGCGCTGATCGCTGAGGCGCTGTTGTCGGTCACAATCGCCGTTGATGCTGCTGGGGATTCCATGTCACGCTTCAACCGCGAGCGGCCCTTTACCGTTGCCTTCATCGCCAAAGACCGCCAGCTCCTCGATGAGGAGAGGTCGGTGTTTGAGGCGCGGCTACAGGCGGTAATGCCGGTTGATCTGAGCGAGCGCGTGCAGGTCTGTGCCGTTCGATTGCCTAACGGAGCAAATGTACCGGCCCCCAATGAGGAACACCAGGGAGACAGCAACGCGGAGCAACGAACGTCAATACAGACGATCCCAACGGACACGCAGCCCGACGACTACGTCCCGAGGGGTGTAGACGCTTCAGAGCGGCTAGAAACCCCAACGGAAACTCGGCCCGAACCAGAAGGCACGGTGCAACGTAGACACTCACGGTTGAGGAGCGCACGCTAGAGAAACGGCAGAGGGTTCCAGGAAATCCGACGGCTTAGACTTCTTGTTTAAGCGTGGTGAGGAACTCTTCGTTGTTGTCGGTACGGCTCATGCGATCGAGCAGGCGCTCTGTGGCCTCCGATGACCCACTGGGTGAGTTGGAGGAGATCATCTGCACCATGCGCCGGACGACCCACACCTGCTTGAGCGCGGCGTCATCGAGCAGCAACTCCTCGCGCCGCGTGCTGCTGCGGCCGATGTCGATTGCAGGGTAGATTCGCCGCTCTGCGAGCCGACGGTCGAGGATCAACTCCATATTGCCGGTGCCCTTGAACTCCTCGTAGATGACCTCGTCCATGCGGCTGCCGGTATCTATGAGACACGTCGCGATTATCGTGAGGCTTCCGCCCTGCTCGGTATTGCGGGCGGCGCCGAAAAAGCGTTTGGGTGGATAAAGAGCGATCGGGTCGAGGCCGCCGGTGAGCGTGCGACCGCTGGGCGGCATCGCCAGGTTATACGCGCGCGTGAGCCGTGTGATGCTGTCCAAGAGGATGACGACGTCGCGGCCGCCCTCTACCAAACGTTTGGCCCGCTCCAGCGCCATCTCTGCTACCCGGGTGTGATCCTCGACCGGCTCGTCAAACGTCGACGAGATCACTTCGCCATCGACTGATCGTTTCATGTCCGTCACCTCCTCGGGGCGTTCGCCTATCAGCGCGACGAGGAGATGGATGTCTTCGTAGTTTGTCGTAATGCCGTTGGCGATGTTCTTGAGCAGGATGGTCTTTCCGGCCTTCGGCGGTGAGACAATCAGGCCACGCTGCCCGCGCCCAATCGGGGCAACGAGATCGACGAGTCGTGTGGAGAGGTTCTTTGGGTCCGTCTCGAGTGTGATACGTCGATTCGGGAATATGGCCGTGAGGGATTCGAAATACGGGCGTTGCCTAGCGACATCGGGGTCGAGACCGTTGACCGCCTCCACGCGCAGCAGACCGTAGTACTTTTCGCTGTCCTTGGGAGCCCTGACCTGGCCGGTGACGTAGTCGCCGGTACGGAGCCCAAACCGGCGGACTTGTGACTGGGAAACGTAGACGTCATTGAGGCCGGGAAGAAAACTCTCACCGCGGAGGAACCCGTAGCCCTCATCGACGATATCGAGAAAGCCGCCGCTGAAGATGTTTCCCTGTTGCTCGGTTTGCGCCTGGAGGAGGCGAAAGATGAGCTCCTGCTTCCTCAGAGTGTTTGCGCTGGCAATCCCCAGGTCCTGCGCCAGCTCCGCAAGATCTTCTCTCGTCTTGGTTTCGAGTTCAGCGATATTCACATGGGGCTCCGGATAGTGGTCTGAGTTGATGCATGGGGGAGAGCGCTACCAGCACGAGGCACTGGAGAAAGAGGACATTTTATGTCTGGAAAAGTAGTTTAGCGTGGCAGGCGCACACGCTCTACTATGCCGCGACGAAGCACGCGTTCAACTGAGAACCTGGTGGGGTACACCGGTACTATCATCATAGGCCGCTTTGTGCGGACCCGCAAGTGGGCAATTGCCAATCAGTTTCAAGCTCATGGCTTGAAGATCGCCAACCAGGCCATCACCGGCAACAACACCGCCATCAGTGTTCCAAACACGACCGGCGCGTTGTCGTTCAGCGTGTCGCGCAACTCGTCGGTCATCCTGCCGCTCTTCTGAGCCTGCAATGACAGTAGGCGCGCTCGGCGCAGGCTTACTCCCATGAGCGGCAGGCAAATGAATACGCAAAAGAGATACACCGCGGCCAGGGCAAGCAGCCAGAGATCCCTGATATAGCTGAAGCCTGCACTCGCCGCCCAGAACACCCCCGTCAGGCCGGTCAGGAGAACCCCGGGCAGCAGGACCGACGTCTCACTATCCGCTGCCTGCTGGAAGGCCGCCGCCTGAAATCGAACATCCTTGTGCGCCCAGCCACTGTAGAGCGGCAGTAGCACGCCGCCGAGGCCGCCCGCGTACAGCAGCAACGACAATATGTGGAGAATCTTCCAGGCGTTTTGCGCGGCCATCTACCGCGCTCCCGATATTAGGCGAATTGAAAATTGGCTCAGGGCGCGCTCATCGCCCCCGCCAATGATGCGTCGTACGGCTCGGCCGTGCCGCTGATGGCCGCGCCGAGGAAATCTCGGAAGAGCGGGTGGGGGCGATCGGGGCGGGACAGGAACTCTGGATGGAACTGCGTTCCAAGCATCCAAGGATGGTCCCGCAGCTCGCAGATCTCGACCAGGGAACCGTCGGGGGAGACGCCGCTCGCAATCAGTCCCGCATGTGCGAGAAGAGTCCGATACGCGTTGTTGAACTCGTAGCGGTGCCGGTGGCGCTCCACAATCTGTTCCACGCCGTAGGCGCGCTGCGCAACGCTGCCGGCAGCCAGGCGGCACGGATATGCTCCCAGACGCATGGTGCCGCCCTTCTCCTCCACGCCCCGTTGCTCGGTGAGCAGGCTGATCACTGGGCAGGAGGAGCCGGGATCGAACTCAGTGGAGTTGACGTCATCCGTCTGGAAGACGTGACGGGCAAACTCAACGACCATCACCTGCATGCCGAGGCACAGGCCCAGGTACGGAATCCGCCGCTCCCGCGCAAAGCGGGCCGCCAACACCTTCCCCTCGATTCCGCGCTCTCCAAAGCCGCCTGGAACGACGACACCAGCGACTCCGACGAGCGCCCGCTCGACGTCATCCTCCGACTCCAGCTTGTCCGACTGTACCCAGCGAATATCAACGCCGGCGTCGTGATAGATGCCCGCGTGAATAAGTGATTCCTTGACAGACAAGTAGGCATCATGAAGCTCGATGTATTTGCCGACCACTGCAATTGTGACGCAACTCGACGGGCTCACGAGTCGGGCGACCAAACGGCGCCACTCCGTCAGGTCACGCCCGTTGGCCGGAACTTGGAGCCGCTCGATCACGTAATCACCGAGACCGGATTCCTCGAGCAGAAGTGGCACCCGATAGATAGTGTCGACGGTCTCCATCGGAATCACGGCGCGCTGCTCCACGTCACAGAACAGCGATAGCTTGGCCTTGATATCCTCAGGCACGGGATTGTCGCTGCGACATACGATCACATCCGGCTGGATCCCCATGCTGCGCAACTCGCGGACGCTGTGCTGCGTCGGCTTGGTTTTCAGCTCGCCCGTGGAGGAGATGTATGGGAGGAAGGCGACGTGAATCGACACGGTGTCGTTGCGGCCTTCCTCATTGCGCATCTGACGGATCGCCTCGAGATACGGCTGACTTTCGATATCGCCGACGGTGCCACCGACCTCGATGATAATCACTTCCGCTCCGCTCAGTTTTGCGACGTCGCGGATCCGGCGTTTAATCTCATTCGTGACGTGCGGTATCGCCTGGATCGTGCCACCCAGGTAGTCGCCGCGCCGCTCACGGCGGATCACCTCCTGGTAGATCTGACCCGTCGTGATCGAGCTCGCCTTTGTCAGGTCCTGATCGATGAAGCGCTCGTAATGACCGAGATCCAGGTCCGTCTCGGCCCCATCAGCCGTCACGAACACCTCGCCGTGTTGATAAGGCGACATGGTGCCGGGGTCGACGTTGAGATAGGGATCGAGCTTTTGAATGGAGACGGAGAGGCCGCGACTCTTGAGGATTCTGCCGAGGGAAGCGGTGGTGATTCCCTTGCCGACGGAGCTTACCACGCCGCCGGTTACGAAGATATATTTAGGCACACAGCCTCCAAGACCATTATGGAACCGGCCGTGTTGACCCAGGGGGGACAACATTGATCTTAGAGCCGCAAGATTGGGGGCGTCAATGGACCAACGGGCAGAAACTTATCAGATCTAGTGAAAAGATCATGCCCTTTAGCAGCTTATGGGACTCGACCGATCGCGAGCAGACCCTTAACCGTGATCACAGCCGCGGCGTTCTCATTTTCCGCATCCGGTAGCGCTATCTCAACGAGAGTCTGCTCGACGAGATGCCGGCAGCGCAGCTCGATGTCGGGCATGGGTGCACCGAGCACGGAGGCGATCTCGGCGAGGTCAACCAACTCGGAGGTGACCGGCCGGTACCTATCGGCAAGGTAGGAAAGTATTCGCAGCGTAAGCCGGTCCTCAACTACCACGACGCTTCCGGGTCCGGGTCACGCGTCCGGAGCAGAGCGCAGAACCGGCTTCGCGTGCGGGACTCGCGCAGTTGCGGCTTGACCATTGAGTCGGACCGGCCGCCCTGACGGCGCCAGCGGCACGGCCAGAGTAAAGGTACTGCCTTTTCCAGGCACGCTTTCGACCGTGAGCCGGCCATCATGCTCGGTCGCGATCCAGCGGGCAATGGCCAGACCGAGCCCAGCGCCTTCGCCATGGCGCGAAACGTCCTGGCGGTGGAACCGCTCGAAGATCCGCCCCTGATCCTCCTCCGGTATGCCAGGACCCTCATCCCTGACACTCAACCGCAGCCACCCACGCGCCAGGGCGCCGCTCACGAAGATGGTCGACCCGGGAGGAGAGAACTTGCGCGCGTTATCAAGCAGAATCAGGAGAAGTTGTTTGAGGTGATCCGCGCTGCCAGAGACCGAGGCGTCCGGAATCGAACCGAGCTCAACGCGTATGTCGCCGGAGGTTCGCCGTACCTGCCGGCAGACCTCCTCGACAAGCGGACGTATTTCGACCGCGTTGCGCTGGATGTGCAGACCGGCGTCCGCGCGGGCAAGCGCCAGCAGATCAGCGACCAGCCGGCTCATCCGCTCCGCCTCGCTCGCGATGTCGTGCAGCGCCTCACGGCGCTCCGCCGATTCGCTGTCTTCCTCCAACTGGAGCAACTCGACGTTTCCGCGAATCGTCGTCAGCGGGGTGCGCAGCTCATGCGAGGCGTCGGCCACGAACCGCCTCTGCGCCTCGAGGGCGCGCTGAATGCGAGCGTAAGATGCCTGAAGACGGGTAAGCATCTCGTTGAATGTGCCGGCCAACCGCCCAACTTCATCGCCGGGACCGGCATACGAGACCCTGCGGCTGAAGTCCTGTGCCTCACCAATCTCATGCGCTGCCTGCGTAAGCCGGTCGATCGGCTGGAGGGCGAGGGTTGCAAGACCAAGACCAGTGGCGCCGGCGAGGACCAGCGCGCCAACAACTCCGAGCGCCAGCACGACGCGAAGATGCGACAGGGTTGCCTCGACATCGGAGAGCGAGCGCGCGAGCTCGAGCGTGCCGCCACCGGAGGGCCCGGCCGCGAGCGGCTCGCGCAACAGCCGCATGTTCTGGTCCGAGATACGCACGGTGGACAGGCTCCGGTGCGATAGTCGCGCACGAGGCACCGGGAGGGTGAGATCGGCACTCGCGAGCGCGCTCGACCGCGCGACGACATTGCCGCCCCCGTCCACGTACTGGATGTACACATCCGGTGCGGGGGATGTGGGTGGGAGGGTACCATTGCGCGAGGCGAGAATCCGGCCGATTGCCTCCCGCTCTTCGTTTGCACCCGCGTTTGCCGGGCCGCCACCGCCAAGAACACGCGGGACCCTCGCGGTCGCACTGGCTACCTCGGTGAGCTCATTATCGATCTGCAGGACGAGGTTGCGGGTAAGCAGCGCGTACACGAACAGCGCGAAGGCAACGAGCGTCACACCGAGGATCGCGGTGTAGAGCAGTGTTAGACGAAATCGGATAGACATGGCTTGCTGGAGCGGCCTACTTCAGAACGTAGCCGGCGCCACGAACCGTATGAACGAGCCTGGGCTCGCCACCCGCCTCCAGCTTGGAGCGGAGATAGCCGACATAGACCTCCAGCACGTTAGACTCGCCACTGAAGTCGTAGCCCCAGACGTGTTCCATAATCATGTCGCGCGTCAATACCTGTCGAGGGTTGCGCAAAAACAGGGACAGCAGTTCGTACTCCTTCGCGCTCAGGGGGATCTCCCGATCGCCGCGCCGGGTGTCGCGCGTGCCAGTATCGAGCGACAGATCGGCATATCGCAATACCTTCGGCTCCGGCCGTGCCCGGCGCAACAACGTTCGCACACGTGCCAGCAACTCCTGCAACGCAAACGGTTTGACCAGATAGTCATCCGCGCCCTGATCGAGGCCATGAACGCGGTCATCAACCTCGTCGCGCGCGGTCAGCATCAGAATCGGCACGTCGCTGCCCTGGCGAAGCCTTCGGCAGACCTCGAAACCCGATAGGTCCGGCAGCATCACGTCGAGAATGACCAGACCCGGCGGCTCCTCGAGCGCGTGGGCGAGCCCCTCGGCGGCCGTCAGCGCCGTTTTGACAGGGTAACCGGCGTAGGCGAGGGCGCGCCGCAGCACGCTGACGATCTTTGGATCATCGTCGATGACCAGAATTCCGGGTTGTGTCAGCGCATCAGCAGCCATCATCTCACCCGATGCAGCAGAGCCCGTCGCGTTCACTGCTCTCATCGTAGTCTCGCAAGCTGAGACCAGGCTGAGAGACGTTCGGCTGCCGAGGGATCGCATCACCAGGGCGCACGGCTGAGCCAGATTTGTTACGCTATGTATATCAGATGCGCTACACGGTGCGGCAATATCAGGGGTTCCGAATGCGAGTCGCACTTTCGACGATGTGGGCCCAGCAGGATCGTTTCCGCGGACATATGGATGACTTTGCCCGAATCGCGGCTGAGGCTGGGTACGGCGCGATCGAGCCGAGTCACTCGACCGACACCGGGGGGCTTGAGAAACTTATCGATAGCAGCATCCTGCCGCTTGCCAGCCTGCATGCGCCGACACCACGCCAGCGCGAATATCGCGGCCGCTGGAACGGCGACCTGAACCTTGCCTCTCTGGATGAAGACGAACGTGCCGCCGCACTTGCGGCAACCTGCCGCACGATTGATTACGCGGTCCGCGCGGGCGCTGGCGCGGTTGTCGTCCACCTTGGCAGCTGTGGCGATCGGCTCCTCGACGCTGAGCGGCGGTTGCGGGCGCTGGCTCAATCCGGGGCCGCCTCGGGCACCGACGCTGCGGCGCTCCGGGTCGATGCCGAGTCGCGGCGTGCGGAGCTGGCCGCGCGACATCTTCCGCAGGCGGCGCGCAGCCTTGAGGCGCTCGCCGGCTATGCGGGCCGTGCCGGCGTGGCGATTGGGCTCGAGAACCGGCTCCACTACCACGAGATCCCTCGCTACGACGAGGTGGCTGAGCTTCTGCTTCCATACCCCGCGGACGTCGCCGGCTACTGGCACGACGTCGGCCACGCCGAGGTGCTGCATCGACTCGGCCTCGTCGACCAGCACTGCTGGCTCCAGGTGAACGGCCCGCGGACGATCGGCTCGCACCTGCACGACGTGAGCGGCATCCTCGACCACCGGGCGCCCGGCCACGGCGACGTCGACTGGCAGTACATCATTGACGGCCTACCGGCAGATGCCCTGCGCACGTTCGAGATCAACCAGCACACTCCCGAGGCATTCCTGGCTCCCGCGCTCCGCATGCTTCGCGAGCGCGGCGTTGTGCCTGCCTAACGCATGTCATTTGTGACCGGCCTCGAATGTTCCCGGTGTAGTGCCCATCAACCCGCGGATCGCGTTGCCAGTCTCTGCCAAGACTGCTGCTCGCCGCTCCTCGTCCGCTACGACCTGCCTGCGATCAAGCGCTCGGTCGACCGCGACCTGATCGCCGGCAGGCCGCCAACGATGTGGCGGTATCAAGAACTGCTCGCTGTTGACGATCCCTCGGAGATCGTCAGTCTGGGAGAGGGCTTCACACCGAATTTGCGCCTGCTCGGCGCAGGCGAGGGCTTCCGCGAGCTGTGGCTAAAGGATGAGGGCCTGAACCCCACTGGAACGTTCAAAGCGCGCGGAGCTGCGGCCGGCGTCACGCGCGCCAGAGCGTTGGGCGTGGGTGAATTCGCGATGCCAACCGCCGGCAACGCAGGTGGGGCCTGGGCGGCGTATGGCGCGCGCGCCGGCCTCAAGGCTCACATCGTCATGCCCAGCGACGCGCCGGCGATAAACAAGAAAGAGGCTTGGGCCTGCGGCGCCGACGTGCGGCTCGTCCGGGGCCTCATCTCCGACGCAGGGGCCATCGTCGCCAGGGCTTGCCAGAAGTACGGCTGGTTTGACGCATCGACCCTCAAGGAGCCCTACCGCATCGAGGGAAAAAAGACGATGGGCGTGGAGCTCGCCGAGCAGTTCGACTGGCGTCCCCCTGAGGTCATCATCTATCCCGCTGGTGGTGGGGTCGGGCTCATTGGCATCTGGAAGGCGTTCGACGAATTGCGGGAGCTTGGCTGGATGGAGCAGAACGTTCGGCCGCGTCTCGTCGCCGTCCAGGCCCAGGGGTGCATGCCCATCGTCAAGGCCTTCGAGGAGGGCAAGAGCGATTCCGAGTTCTGGCCGGATGCGTCCACGATTGCGGCTGGAATCCGCGTGCCCAAGGCGATCGGCGATTTCATCGTCCTACGCGGGATCCGTGAGACAAATGGTGTCGCCGTTGCGGTGAGCGACGATGAGATTCGTCAGGCGATTACCGATTTGGCCGCGACAGAGGGAATGCTTGTCTGCCCTGAGGGTGCCGCGACCTACGCTGCGGCACGCAAGCTGCGCGCGAGCGGCGACATCAACGCAGATGAGCGCGTGCTGTTGCTCAATACGGGAACCGGCCTCAAGTACCCGGAGGTACTCGCGCCGGATCTCGAAGTGCTTGACCCAGACGCCGAGATCTGAGCCGTTCCCTGTACGACCTGGTGCGCGAGGGGGCCATTCGCTCAGGCGCCGAGGTGCTCGCCGCTCACTAAAGCTGCGCCGCGGCATCCTCATACCAGGCCTGCCAGACGCCGCCGTACAGCGGCGCGCCCGCCTTCTCGATCGACTGCTTGAAATGCGGAAGGTCGAACTGGCTGCCCGCGCTCGCCGCGCCCTCGAGAACCAGCTCGCGCGGCACGGACGGGTGACCCCTGCCCGCGGCGCAGTAGGCCAGGTAGTTCATATGGGCCTGGTGCTCGAGCTGAATCATGCTTGAGACCGAGCGCTCCATGCTGTCGCCCGCGGTGACCGCGCCATGCCCGAACAGCAGTTCTACGCTTCCGTGCCCCAACAGCCGCGCGACCTCAGTTCCCTCCTCGTCCGTCGTAATGATCTTCTGCCTCGGATAGACCGGAATCGGATCGATGACCAGGCGGCTCCCCTCGGCGCACATCGGGCGGAAGTCCTTGCCGAGCACACTCAAGAGCACCGTATACGTGGGGTGGACGTGGACGACCGAGTTCACGTCCGGACGCGCCTTGTAGATGCACGAATGGATCTTGACTTCGAAGCAGGGAACGATGTTCGGTGGGCCATCGACCAGATTGCCCTCCAGATCGCAGACCACCAAGTCCTGCGCGCGGATTCGGTTGAGGGCGTCGAGCCGGTAGCCGCGGCCCTTGACGACGAAATGGTTCGGCTCGCCGGGAACGCGGACGCTCACGTGCCCGAGTGACGACCGCACGCCCGCCGATAGTCCGAAATCGACCAGCATGCGTGTGCCGACCGCCGCTTCCTCTCGGGTCTCTTCCGATTGCGAGCTCATTTCATCCCTCCTCAGTTCGGTACACCGGCCGCATCAGGGCCGGGCCGCCGCAATCGTACGTTCAGTCACGGACGCGAGACAAGGCGAGCGGGGTGCGACAGCAGCCGTGCGGTCGGCTGACCACCTGTGTCAATTGCCGTCGGTTCTTAACCTATCCGCAGGAGCGGGTTTCAAACCCGCCCTCGCTCAAGAGCCGGCCTCTTCCCCGCTCATCCTGAGCCTGTCGAAGGAGGAGCCGGTGGACTGCCGGGCTACGGCCACACGCTAGAATCAAGCGTGGGAGGGGTGCCCGAGTGGTTTAAGGGAGCGGTCTTGAAAACCGTCGTGGCGCTCAGCGTCACCGTGGGTTCGAATCCCACCCCCTCCGTGTTTTGAATCTAAATGCTCGCGGGAGCCGCCTCTGTCCAGACGGTCATCGACTGCAATTGCGCCCATCCGAAGCTTGTGACCATGGCAACATCGACCGCGTCGCGGCCATGCGCGATCTTTACGCGTCCAATTCGAGGGATGTTGTTGCGGGCGTCAAACGTGTACCAGTGCCCGCCAAGATACGCTTCGAACCAGGCGTGAAAGTCCATTGGCACGCCCGGTGGTTCTACCGCGTAGTCCGGCAGATACCCGAACGCGTAGCGGGCTGGAATGTTGAGCGCCCTGCAGAACGCGGCCGGTAGGTGAGCAAGGTCACGGCAGACGCCATGCCGCTTGAAGTAGGTGTCCACCGCGGAGACCGTAGGACCCGCACTGTCCGGATCGTATTCGATGTTCGCATGCACCCAGTCGCAAATTGCCTGCACCCGCGCATAGCCGGGGGTGACAGCGCCGAAGAGTCTCCACGCCTCGTCCAGGAGGAGATCGGACTGGCAATAACGACTGGGCAGGGTATAGATGAGGACTCCATCAGGCAGGGCGGATACTGGGTCCTCCGCTGCCGAAGGGTTCACATCGTCTGGGGCATCCGGCACGGAGAAGGTCGCGTCGTAACGAAATGCGAGGGTTTCCCCCGCGGCGGTGATGCGCCAGCACTGGTTTCCCAGGGTGTCTGTGTAGTCGCGCACCGGCAGTGCCGGCTCGACTGAGCGGTTCGAGCGGAGGCAGCAGGCCGATCCGACGTTCGCCATGGGTTCGACGACGATCAGAAACTCATTGCCCGCCGCTGTCGCATAGCGAAACTCACAGCCGAGCCGGACGTCCAAGAGCCCTGTTGTCGCCGCACTATGCATGGTGCATATATACTCCCCGTCCAGCGCGAAACATAGTGGCAGTGACCGTCGAAACAGAGTCTTAACCCGGCGGAAATGCATGGACTTTGCTCCGTCGCGTTAGGATTGATGGCACATGCCATCACTTTCGAATGACTGGGGGTCGTGCTCGACCGCGATCCTCGAAGCTCACCAGAGTCTGCGCTACGAATACCCAGGGCCGATCGAGGACCTGCATCAGGCGCTCATGCTCGTCCCGCCCGACCGGCTGGACGGCCAGCTCCTGCTGTCCTATGACGTGGCCGCCGTCCCAGATGCCCGCCCTCGCTATCACACAGACCAGTACGGCAACCGGATCTGCACGATCGTCCTGCCCCGCGTGGAGCAAACGCTGGAGCTGGCCGTTGTCGTGCGTGTGGAGCGCTGGCCGACCAACGGCGCATCCGCCAGGTCCGAGGGCGAAGCGGGCCTGTTCTTGCTGCCAAGCCCGCTGGCCGAATCCACCGACAGCCTTCGCGCCGCGGCTTCTGCGGCCGGAGCCGACGACAACTATGGACTTTCGCTCGCTGGGCGGATCAATGACTGGGTTCATCACCACCTGGTGTACCGGCCCGGCGGCACTGACTTCCGAACTCCAGCCGGCGCAGCGCTTCGCCTCGGCGCCGGGGTGTGCCAGGACTACGCCCACGTGATGATCGCCATGTGCCGGATCGCAGGATTGCCGGCCCGCTACGTCTCGGGGCATCTGCTGGGCCAGGGTGCGATGCACGCGTGGACGCAGGTCCTCGTGCCCAGCGACGACCCGGCGGGATCGCGTCGAACCTGGCGATCGTTTGATCCCACACATGGGACCGAAGCTGGCATGCCGTACATCACCATCGCCATTGGCCGCGACTACACGGATGTCTCGCCGACGCGCGGCACGTTTCGGGCCGCCTATGCCGGCCGGCTGGCGCAGAGCGATCAGCGCGCCACGGTTGTCTCGCTCAGCTAGCAATCCTCCCTTACTGATCCCCGAGCACGGAAACAGCCACACTGGGCACGGATCCCGCGCCTCCCGAGAACGCGCCGCGGAGCGGAGGCACGTCCGCGTAGTCGCGGCCGATTGCCACGCGAACATAGCGCTCGTCCGGGAAGCAGTCGTTGGTGACGTCGAATCCGATCCAGCCGGCTCCGGGCAGGAAGGCCTCCGGCCAGGCGTGTGACGCCTGCCCCTGCCCCGACGCAGCGCCGTCGGACAGATAGCCGCTGACGTAGCGGGCGGGTACTCCAACCAGGCGACATGCCGCCAAAAAGACGTGTGTGTAGTCCTGGCAAACACCGAGGCCCTGGTCGAGCGCTTCCTCGGCGGTGGTCATGACCGTCGTGCTGCCGATTTGGTAGGCCAATCGCCTGTGCACCACCGTGGCAAGAGCGGAGACGAGGTGAGAGAGCGGTTCGCCATCGATCGCCACGGCGCCAGCCAGGTCTCTCACAAGCGAACCGGCCGGTGTCAGAGGCGTGGGAGCAAGAAAGTCCAGCAGGCGATCGTCGCTTACGGCATGCGGGTCATACGGTGAGGCGTCGGCTGAGAGCGCTGCGGCGTAGTCCAGTGCCTCCGTTAGCACTTCCGCGTCGGCCACCACTTCCAGACGCGCGTGCGGCTCATGAATGTCAAAGTTGTAGACCGTGTTGCCGAAATAGTCCGCGTAGGGCTGCGGACGCGAGGCCGGAGCGGTCGTGAGCCGAAAGGAAAGACAGGACTGGCGTTCGTCTGTTAGTGGACGCATCCAGGCTTCATTAATGCTGTTAGCAACCGGGCGCTGATACTCATAGACAGTTTCGTGGTGAATTGTAAGCCGCATGTCTCTTTCTCCATCGCGTGCGGGACCCCGCGCCTAAACCACGGCGGCGGGCCGCTCGAGCCAGGAGCTCTCGAAGTAGATACTGCGCAACTCGTCTCCAACTGCGTTGCACTGTTGCTCGACCCAGCGAAGAAACGGGAGCATCGCCTCCCCGCGCAGCGCTTCGATCTTCGTGTAGCGCAGGCGTGAGGCGAGCCCACCCGCGCTCATGCTCGGACCATCGGTGCGCGCTCTGCCAAGCTCACGGTCAATCGCCTCCAGCTCCTCATTCACTCGGCGGCAGCTAAATGCCACTGAGCGTGGGAAGACCTGGCTCAGCAGCAGAAACGACGCCACGCCCGCCGGATACACTCCGCCGGGGCTCAGGCGCATATAAGCCTCGTAAGCCGAGATCGATCGGAGCAGTCCGAGCCAGCGGTGTACCTCTTCAGCGCGCGGCCGCTCGTCGGGCACATCGAACTCTCTACTGCGAGCCGCGAGGATGCGCGCGGTCATGCCCGCGCGCTCGAGGTGCTTCCCGACCTGGAGAAACCGCCAGGCTTCGTCCTGCGGCATGGTGGCGTCGGTGACGCCGTGAAAAAGCTGGCAGCCGAGCCGGATCTGGCGGCAGAAGTCGTGCAGCCCTTCGATCAAAAGATACGCCGTCGTGACTCGCTGCAGCGAGAGATACGTCCGATTCAGCTCCTCCCACATCTCTGTCGAGATCGTTTCTCGGACGCCGCGGGCGTTATCCCGAGCGACGGTCAGGCAGGAGACAGCGGAGAGCGGATTATCGCGGTCGACAACCAGGAACATGGCGAGCCCATCCTCAGTCACCGCGCCGACGCGCTGCTCGTAGAGCGCCTCGGCGCCGAGCGCGGTGAGCACCAGGCGCAGGTCGCTCGTTGAGTCGGTTTCCGACCGGTCCGCCCCAATCCGAAATGACGACAGCTCACGCGTTGATCGGAGGGCAACGTCGAGGAGCCGGGCGGTATTTTCGGCCCGCTCGACGTATCTGCCGATCCAAAAGATAGAATCCGCGACGCGGCTCAGCATGCGACCCCGGGTGCTCCTCTGACCACTACGCCTCACACACCCAGGTGTCCTTGGTGCCGCCGCCCTGGGACGAGTTCACAACCAGCGAGCCGGGATTCAGTGCGACGCGGGTCAGGCCCCCCGGCACGAGTGAGATCTCGGCTCCATAAAGAGCAAATGGCCTTAAATCGACGTGGCGGCCCTGAATTCCGGCGTGAGTCGCTGCGTTGCTCCCTTCGTCCGGGCCGCCTCCTACCCAGCAGGGGGCCCGCGAGAGCGACACGGTGCGCTGGGCCAGGAACGAACGCGGATCGGCCCTCACGCGCTCGAGGTACTGCTCGCGCTCCTCGCGGGTTGACTGGCGACCGATGAGCATGCCATAGCCGCCCGATTCGTGCGCGGACTTTAGAACCAGGTCGCCCACATTCCGCTCGATATAACTCAGGTCATCAGGAACAATCGGAATATAGGTCTCGACTTGTCCGAGGACGGGTTCCTCAGACAGGTAGTAGCGGATCAAATCGGGAACGAAGCGATATATGACCTTGTCATCTGCGATACCGGTCCCAACGGCATTGACGATCGTGACGTTGCCCGATCGGTAGGCGAAGAAGACGCCGGGAACGCCGAGGGCAGAATTGGGCCGGAAGGCGAGTGGATCCAGAAAATCGTCGTCAACTCGGCGATAGATAACATCGACTGGCTCGTGTCCGCGGGTCGTTCGCATGTAGACGCGGCCCTCGCGCACCGTCAGATCGCGGCCCTCGACCAACGGCACGCCCATGCGCCGGGCGAGATAGGAGTGCTCGAAGTAGGCCGAGTTGTACGTCCCTGGGGTCAGAACCACGATCGACGGATGCCTCTGGCCGTGCGGCGCCACGTGCTCGAGCGTGGCGAGCAGAAGCTGGGGGTACTGATGAACCGGCCGGACTGCGGAGCCATGGAAGAGTCCGGGCATGATCCGCGTGCTGACGTCCCTGTTCTCGAGCACATAGGAGATTCCAGACGGCGTGCGGAGGTTATCCTCCAGGACGAGGAGGCGCCCATCGGCGTCGCGAACGATGTCGATTCCCGCGATGTGAATGTAGATGTCGTGGGGAACGTCGACGCCCGCCATGTGCCGTCGGTATCCAGGTCCGCCGAGCACGAGCGATGCGGGCATGATGCCATCGCGCAGCAGGTTCCGCTGGTGGTACACGTCCTGGAGGAAACAGTTCAGAGCACGAACACGCTGGGCGACGCCGCGCTCGATGATGGCCCATTCGGCGGCTGAGACAACGCGTGGGATGGGATCGAATGGGATCAGCCGCTCCGTGCCTCGGCTGTCCCCGTGGACGGTAAACGTAATACCCAGCTGCTGAAACGTTGCGTTTGCCCGCTCCACGTGTCTCTCAAACTCGCCCTCGTCCCAGGAGGAAAACGCGCTGAGAAGCTGCGCGCACTCAGGACGCACGTCACCGCCCACGCCCCGAAACATTTCGTCCCAGTATGCGCCGACGTCGTACTCCGCGAACAGACCGCCGGACTGGACATCGAGAACCACGCCGCCGCGCTTTCTCGGTCATCAAATCGATGCCGAATAAAGATATGGCCAAGAGTACACCGAACGTGTTTCGTTGCCGTTTCGGGCGATCCCCTTGCCCGCGTCGATGTACTCAACTCCTGAGCTTGGCAGTATCGTCCCTCTAGCCCGTGTTTTTCAGCCCTGCCGCTATCCCGTTGATGCTGAGCAGGAGTGAACGGCGCAGTAGGGGGTCCTCACCAGTTCCGAGCCGTAGCCGCTTGAGCAGGAGTATTTGCAGGTAATTCAGTGGATCGATGTACGGCGCTCTCACCCGAAGTGTCCGCTGAAGCACTGGGAAGCGCTCCAATAGCTCTGATTGCCCCGTCAGGTGCTTGACCTGCTGGACCGTACGTTCGTGTTCCTCTTTGATCTCCGTAAAAATGTGCTGCAGTGAGGGCGGGACGAGCTCCGCTACGTAGCGCTCCGCGATGTCCAAGTCCGTCTTAGTAAGCGCCATCTCGACATTCGATACGAGCGTTTGTAGGAACCGCCAGTTCGCGAACATCTCACTGAGTCGCTCCCCCAAACCCTCGACCTCCGACTCCTCCAGGGCAGTGCCGAGGCCGTACCATCCAGGCAGGATTTGCCTGGACTGCGTCCATCCGAACACCCAGGGAATCGCCCGCAGACCGGCGATTCCCGTCTGACCTCCCCGCCGCGCCGGTCTCGATCCCATGTTCATTTCGCCCAGCTCTTCCACCGGCGTAGCCGCGCGGAAATAGTCGGCGAAGCCCTCCTGCTCGACCAGTGATCGGTATTTCCTGTAGGCGATCGCCGACAGACGGTCCATGGCTTCCGACCAGACCTCGTGCTCGGCCACTTCGTGGTCGGTCTCGGTCTGAAGCAGCGATGCCTCTGTGACGGACGTTAGAAACAGGTCGATCTGGGATGCGGCGATGGCGCGGTTGCCGTAGTGGTCGGAGATGACTTCACCTTGCTCGGTCAGCTTTAGACGTCCATTAATGGTCAAGGCGGGTTGCGCGAGTATTGCGTCGCGGGCAGGCCCGCCCCCGCGGCCCACCGAGCCTCCTCGCCCGTGGAAGAACATCACTGCCAATCCGTGTTTCGCCGCGCAGAGGCGTATCTCCCGCTGGGCCCGGTAGAGTTCCCAGTTTGCGGCTGTGATCCCACCATCCTTATTCGAGTCGGAGTATCCGAGCATCACCTCGGCCTCGTCGCCCTGCAACTCGAGGATGCGCCTGACTTCGGGCATCGACCAATAGGCGTCCATCGTCCGAGCTGCGCCATGGAGATCCTCAATGGTCTCGAACAGCGGAACGACCTTCAGGCGGGCGATCCCCTCGGGGGGATAGACCAGACCAACCTCTCGCGCCAGCAGCAGGACGGAAAGGAGATCTGCGCTTCCTTTGGTCATCGAGACAATCCAGGTGTCGACAGATTCTGGTCCCAGTCGATTTTGGGCTTCGCGTACGAGCGCCAGCACATCCAGAACTTCTCGCGTTCGGCTCGATGGCCGCGCTACGTTGGCCATGAGCGGTCGCCTGCCTCGCAGCTCAGACGCCATCGCGCGCGCACGCGCCTCGCTTGATGCGTTGTCCTCGGACTCTGTAGCCAGCCCCGCGAGACGCGTCAATTCAAGCGCCGCTGCATTCGTTACGGCCGAATCCTCACGGATGTCCATCTGTGCCAGTGTCAGACCGAAGGTTGCGACATTCGTCATCAACCGTCGGAGACGACCTCGTGCCGCAAGACCGCCACCGTTCTCGAGGAGTGAATCGCGCATCGTGGTGAGATCTGCCAGAAGCTCAGCGGAACTGGAATACGCGGGACCCGGCGGATTGCTCCACGACCTCGCAACGGCCAGGCCGTTGTCCAGTCGCTCAAGGATGAACGCGCACTTTACGCGGTACGGCTCTTCTGAGTTAAGCCGCTGAGAGTCCGCCCAGACTGCCGGCATCAGCGCACGATCGCTACGAAGTGACGCACTCAGGTCATTAGAGATACCGACGATCTTCGTGCTCTGGCTGAGCTCGCTGGAGAGCTCCCAGACTTCGTCTCGTAGTAACCGGAGAGCCCGCTCATTCTGCAGCCCAAGCGTCGCTCGCGTTACCTGGGCATTGACCGATGGGTTGCCGTCTCGATCGCCGCCGACCCAGGTGCCGAATCTAAGGGGACTAAACTGGTCACTGGGCGCGTCGATTGCGCAGAGTCCAAGGAAGGAATCGACAGCGTCGGCTACCGTCCCGCCCCACAACTGCTCGAGGTAGTAGATAATATTGCGCGCCTCATCCAATGGTTGAGGCCGTTCGAGACGCAGTTCGTCGGTCTGCACGATGCCTTCAATGAGCTCCGCCATCCGGCGCCGCGCGACCGTCCGTTCTCTTTCGCTCAGCTGGATCGAGCGCCGCTCTGTCAGCACGCGGTCCATCGCCTGCAACTTGGATAGGATCGAGCGCCTTGCCGCTTCTGTGGGGTGCGCAGTGAACACTGGTCGAATGTGCAGTCGATCGAGCAGTGCTCGCAGTTCCTTGTTGGTCGCACCGCGGCCGGCGGGTCGACGCAGCAGCTCCTCGGCGCGGCGCTTGCGTGTGGCAAATTCGGGGCTGATGCGATGGTGCTGTTCTGCGGTATTCGCGATATGAAAATAGGTGGTGAAGGACCGCACGAGGCATTCGATTTGATCCGATGTGGCCTGCTCCAAGCGGCTCAGGAGTTTCTGAAGACCGGCCGGGTCGGGATGCTCCCGCAACACCCGGGTTGTCGTGCGCACCTCTTCTTCGAGCTCGAAGAATTCGTCGCCCCACTGCTCTCGGATCACGTCGCCCAGGATTCGCCCCATCTCTCGGATGTCGGAGCGCAAGGCACCATCGTTTGGGTGTTCTGGGCTTGTCATTTGGCGAGGCCGGCGTTCGGGGGCTAACCCTGAAGGTTGCGAAGCACCTGATCGGCTTCTCCCTCCACCTTCGGAACAGGCAGCGCGATCAGCATCACCAAGCAGGGTGAGTGTGGTCCCTGGAGGAACTGAAGGCTCATTCGATCGAGGGCAGGAACAACTGCTTCTCTCGTGATTTCACTCAACACGCGACCCTCATGCGGCCTCCAAATTTTCGCGGGAGATCAATGTCAGTTCGCACTCCAGGGAGGGCCGCCCTTTGAGGGTAGGCGCCATGGATGAACGTGTTGTTTCAGAAAGGTGAACAGGAGATATCAGAGCCCCGCTAGTCGAACGGCACCAACCCCGTCCCGGTCACTTCCGCCTGCCAGGGGTTAGAACTGCCGCGCCAAAGCTCGTGGATCAGTACCACGCCCGTGCGGCCCGTCGTAGTGCGGATCATAACCGGGAGGCGCAGTGCGTAGGCGTTTCGGATCCACTCGGGTGACCGAGCTGTCCTCTGCAGCGTGAGGGTTCCTCCCCAACCCTGCCCATGCAGGCTCGTCACGCTTCCGAGAGAGGCCCGCACGGACTCGAGTACATCCCCGTCCACCCCGATTGCGTCGATTGTGCCCACGTAGCTCGTCATTACCTGACTCCTGTCCGTGCTGATGCGCTCGACCCTGTGCAGCACAGAGGGAGGGCCGCAACCTGTTCACCGTACATCCGTTTGGGCGACCGTGCGGCGATTGCGGGTGATAGTGCTATCCGGCGATGCCTGCCGCCGGCCATTAAGTCGAGTGGGTGGCCTACAAATGTGCGGGCTTCACAGACGCATCAGATCGATGCCCAGTTACTCGTACCGCAACGCCTCGATCGGGTTGAGCTTTGCGGCGCGGGATGCCGGGTAGATGCCGAAGAACAGGCCGATCGCGGCCGAGACCCCGGCCGCGAGGACGATTGACTGACCGGTTACCAGCGTCTGCAGCGCCTGCCCGTTCAATTGCTGGCCGTTAACGAGCTGCGCAATGCCGATCCCGGCGAGTATGCCCCCCACGCCGCCCATCACGCTGACCAGTAACGACTCGACGAGGAACTGCAGCAGGATGTCATGACGGCGGGCGCCGACTGCCTTGCGAATGCCGATCTCACGCGTCCGCTCCGTGACCGAGACGATCATGATGTTCATGATGCCGATGCCACCGACGACCAGGGAGATGCCGGCGACCGCGCCCAGAAAGATCGTCAGCACCCCAGTCACCTGCTGTCGCGTCTGGAGTTGGTCCTCCTGGGTGGTCACACTGAAGTCGAGCGCTGTCGGGTCCGCGATGCGATGCCGCTGAATGAACAGGTCTGTGATCTCCTGCTGCAGTGAGCGTAGATGCGCCGAGTCGACTGCTTGGACTGAGATGTGACTCACAGTGTCTACACCCGCGCCGCTCCTCGACCGGTACAGCTTGCCAAACATCGTGGTGAGTGGTACGTAGACGCCGGTGTCAGGATTATCGAAGCCCGAGCCGCCCTTCAGCTCCCCGACGCCAATGATCTGAAATCCACCCTCACGGGGACCGCCGGCATCGATGTGTAGCTGCAGTCCCACGGGGTTCGTCGTCCCAAACAGCGTCTGGGCGACCGTCGCACCGAGAACGACAACCCGCGAGTTGCCGTTGAGCTGGTCGTCGCTGATCCAGTCTCCCTGAGCCACGTGGTAGTTATGAAGCTCCGAGTAATCGACCGTGACGCCCCTGATCCGGCCGAAGGTGTTTTGGTTCTGATAGATCAGCCGCCCGCCTGTCGAGAGCTCGGGGGAAACCAGCGAGGCGGAGGGAACTTGCTCGGGGTCTGAGATGGCCTTCGCATCGTCGTAGGTTAGCGTGGGAACATTGCCGGCCTGGGCCTTTACGCCACCGCTGTTCGTAGTGCCGGGGTCGACGAACACGAGGTTCGTTCCGAGGCTATTGAACTGCGCCTGGACAGCAGCCTGCGCACCCTGACCGATCGACATCAGCGTGATGACCGCGCCGACGCCGATCACCATGCCAAGCATCGTCAGCGATGAGCGCAGCTTGTTTGCAAGCAGCGAGCCCAGCGCGACCTTGAGCGATTGACCAATGTCCATCGGGCAGCAGGTTCCTTCCGGTTCGAACGCCTGCGGCGGCAGACCAAGATGCGGCAGACGTGCTGCGTCTCACGATCATGCAGTACCCGTATGATTCTGCCGAAGCCTGAGACGTTGCTGAGAAATCCAGAAGAAATGCAGGAGGACGCGGGAAGGGTCACCGGCACTACTCGTAACGCAGCGCCTCGATTGGGTTGAGCTTCGCGGCGCGAGATGCTGGATAGATACCGAAGAACAGGCCGATCGCCGCCGAGACTCCGGCGGCCAAGATAACCGACTGACCGGTGATCAGCGTCTGCAGTTCCTGCCCGTTCATCTGCTGCCCATTAACAAGCTGGGCGATGCCGATCCCGGCGAGAATGCCGCCCACGCCGCCCATCGAGCTCACCAGCAGCGACTCGACGAGAAACTGTAGAAGGATGTCATGACGTCGGGCGCCGACGGCCTTGCGAATACCGATCTCGCGCGTGCGCTCGGTGACTGAGACGATCATGATGTTCATGATGCCGATGCCACCTACGACCAGTGAGATCCCGGCGACCGCGCCCAGAAAGATCGTCAGCACGCCCGTGACCTGCTGCCGCGTCTGCAACTGATCCTGCTGGCTTGTGATGCTGAAGTCCACCAGGGTCGGATCGGTGATGTGATGCCGCTGCATCAGCAGGTCCGTCAATTCTTGCTCGGCAGCAGCGATGGTCTTCGCGTCCGTCGCCTGGACGACGATGTTGTTGACAACATCGAGGCCGGCGCCTGTTCGCTGGTGGTTGAGCTTCCGGAACATCGTCGTGAGCGGCACGTACACCCGGGTATCGGAGTTATCCTGACCGGATCCGCCCTTCAAGACGCCAACGCCAATAACCTGAAACGTCGCCGAGCGAAAGTTCGGGGGGATGCCCGTGTTGAGTCGAATGTCGCGGCCAACTGGGCTCTCATCGCCAAACAGTGAGCGAGCCAAGTTGGCGCCGAGAATCGCCACCTGAGCGTTGCCCGACACCTGCTCGTCAGTAAAGTCGCTACCCAGTGTTGCGTGGTAGTTGACCAGGTCGGGATATTCCGAGGTGATTCCCTTTACCCGAGCCACCGTGTTCTGCCCCTGATAGACGACCTGCGCAAATGTCATCGCCTGCGGCGAAACCGTCGTGATATGTGGAAGACCTTCTCGGTCATTCAGGGCTTTTGCATCGGCGTAGGTCAGTGTCTGGACGCTGCCTGCCTGTACCCTCACACCACCAGAGTTAGTCGTCCCCGGCTCGACGAAGATCAGGTTGGTCCCCAGACTGTTGAATTGAGCCTGTACCGCCGCCTGGGCGCCCTGACCGATCGACATCAGGGTGATGACGGCACCAACGCCAATCACCATGCCAAGCATGGTGAGGGATGAGCGCAGCTTGTTTGCAAGCAGCGAGTCAAGCGCGACCCTAAGTGACTGGCCAACCCCCATAACCGCTCCCCTCCCGTCTCCGCCGCGTGAGCCTCAACCTCTTGCTTGGCAAATTCCGGTGTTGCGTCAGTAAGACTACTGCCTCCTCAGCGGAGGCGACGCCATCAGCCGGACGATGTGCCCCGGCTGGACGTCAGGTGCACCGGCGGCGGCACATCGATTGCGACAACGGCAGGGATGTTCTCTCGAACGAAGTCGAGGCCACGGCGGAGCGCCGGCACGAGCTGCGACAGCTCGCTCACCCGCTCGCCGTAGCCGTTCGCGGCCTCGGCGAGCTTGGCGAAATTCGGCGCGTCGTCGAAGCGGCCGCCTTCGTAGCCACCCGCCACCGCGTAACCCTCTGGGTACGACCGCTCCAAGCCCGTCGTGCCCGTGCCATAGGTCTGGTTGACGAACACCAGAACGAGGAACGCCGCCTTGTGGTGACCGGCGGCCCACAGCGCGGGCATGGGAGTGCCGAATGTGTAGAAGCCATCGCCTGAGGCAAGCACGACGTCCCGATTCGGCCGGGCGAGCTTGACCCCAAAGGCGGCGCCGCTGCCCCAGCCGCCCGCGCTGCTGCCACTGCGAAAGTAGGTGCCCGCCTTGTAGCGGCGCGTATATGTCTGAATAAAGCCGCCGTTGCTGAGTCCGTCGTTGAGGATGATGGCGTCCGAGTCGAGCAGCTTGGCCAGCTCATAGGCGACAACGCGTCCGTTGAGCCTTCCGGCGGCGAGGTCCTGCTGCGCCAGCCGCTCGTCCTGCGCGTCCATCTCCCGCTTTCGAGCCCCGAGACGCTCGCGCCGCGCCGCGATTCGCGTCAGGTCCGATGTCGTAAGCATTCCGGTCGCAGCCTCAAAGACCGCCCGCGCGACCGCCGCTGAGCTGGCTGGGGTCCACAGATCGGCCCGATACTCGAAGGTCTTGAAGCGCGACATGACCGGGTCGATCGACACCCAGGCGATCTTTGCATCCGGCGAGGGCGAGCCCTCACCAGGTATGTACGGCGCGAGGTCTTCGAAGATCAGCAGGACGTCGGCATCCCTCGGCTCGGGACCAGTACCGTAGTACGGGCTGCTGTTTGGGAAGTTCATCCGGTCGGAGTTGCTGCTCTCCATGTATGGAAGCGCAAGCAGCTCCGCCAGCCGCACCAGTTCCTCAATGGCTTCGGGCTGATGCCCGACCTTCATCGAATACATGCAAGGGTTGTCGGACTTCACCAACCACTCGGCAATGCGCCGCGCGTCGGACGGATCGGGCCAAACCGGCCTGGCGAGGCCGAGTTGATCGCGTGTTGGGAACCGCGCGCTGCCCTGCAGCGGCAGCATGGCCGTCTCCTGCGGCACCGCCATGTACACGGGGCCGCGAGGCTCGCTCATGGCCACCTGCAGCAGACGGCTCACCATCAGGGCGGGGTTGTCCTGATGCTCGAGACGGTGATCGAGCTTCGTGTACTGGCGAACGATCTCGCCCTGATCGCGCGGCTCCTGAATCCACTGGATGGTTCCCGACCGTGCGCCGCGCATCGAGTTTGGGAAGGCTCTTGGGCCGGTGCCGGCCGTCATCAGCACCGGGTAGTTGCCACGCCAGGCAGCGTGGAGGGCGGCGCCGTAATGCAACGTGCCCACGTCCACATGTACGGCCGTAGCGGCAGGCTGGTTACGCACCATCGTGTCGCCGAGCGCGGCATTGAGAGCGACGTGTTCGTGCATCATGGTCACCAGTCGCGGAGCGGGCCGGCCCTTGGCACGGGCCTTGGCGATCGCCTCTTGGTAGAAGTTGAGCTCCGAGCCGGACACGAAGAATAGATTGTCGACGCCGCCAAGCTTCATCGCCGTGACGATGGCGTCTGACCACTGCTCGGCGGGGTACTCCCCCCACCATGCCTCGACACCGGGAATCTGCGCTTCGACTACCATATCCAGACCCCCTACCTCTGCAGTCGCTCCTGGTTCGACAAGCTCACCATGAGCGGTCCCGTGCTGATCCCTGGCAGGCATTCTACCGCTCACCCTGAACCTGCCGAAGGGCGAGCAAGCGTCAATTGCGCTCAGCGCCCCCAGAGCTGCTTCGTCGCGATGCGGGCGCCTTCGGCCATCGCGCGGAACTTGGCCCACTGCACCTCGGAGTTCGCCACCCGGCTCAGACCACAGTCTGTGCCCCCAATCACGTTCTCACGCCCAACCAGCCTGGCGTAGTTCATCAGCCGCTGCGCAACGAGCTGCGGATGCTCGACGAACTCCGGCGCGCAATGCCCCAAAACGCCCGGCATCAGGATCTTGCCGGCGGGGAGCTTGACGTCCTCAAAGACCTGCCACTCATGCTCGTGCTGGGGATTTGACGCCTCGATCGAATAGCACTGCGCCTTGACCTTGAACACGAGGTCGATGATGTCGCGCAGCGGGATGTCCTGCGTGTGCGGGTGATGGAAGCTGCCCCAGCAGATATGCAGGCGCACCCGCTCCTCAGGGATGTCGCGGATAGCTCGATTGATCGCCTCGACGCGCACCTCGGCGAATTTCCGATACTCAGCCACGCTCATCTCAGGGTGGACGTGGTACCCATCGGGAAGGTCGGGATCGTCGAGTTGCAGCGTAATCCCCGCGCCGGCGATCGCCTTGTACTCCTCGTGCATCGCATCCGCGATCGCAAACAGCATCTCCTCCTGTGTTGCGTAGTACTCATTGCGCAGCCAGTGCTCAATCGTCGCCGGCGCAAGCGCTGTCAGACAGAGCTCCTCTACCTGCGCTCCGGCCGCGGCGGCTTTGATGTTCTCGATATCCCGTTTGTACTGATCCTGCCCGATGTACGTTAGCGGCCCGGTGCAGAAGACACCTTCCTGCTGAAAGCCGCCGCCGCTCTGCACTCCGGCGCCCATCCGACCGAAGGGCCGCTTGAAGAACTCCGGGAAGACCTTCGACTCACGGGCGTTGATCGACCCGTACGCCGGGTCCTCGCCGGCTTTGAGTGGGCGCTGCTCGATGCCGCTGAGCCGCCCGCGCGCGTAGGTCTGCCAGCTTCGCTTTGAGTACTCGCCGTCATTGACGACGTCGACGCCGTTCTCGGCCTGCAGGCGCACGACCTCTGCGACAGCAACCTTGACGCGCTGCTCGAGTGCGGTATCGAACGGGTCGCTGTCCTGCCGCGCGGCCATCGTCTCGCGGAGATCGTCCGGACGGTGGAGGCTGCCAGCGTGGCTTGTGATAATCCGATCGGTGCTTCGTTTCATCCGTTGGTATCTCCTCTCTCCAGGCGCGCGATCAGTTCAATCTACTTGAGCGGCGAGAAGTCCGCGGGCTTCAGGTACCAGTTGTCGCTGTGCTCGATAATCGGGCCGTCCTTTTCCGACTCTCGCACCATCGCGTTCTGCTCTGGATCCGCGGCGAATGCTGCTTGGGCAGCGCGCATCGCCTCGTAGCTCTCGTGCGCCGTCATGAACACGACTTGATCGGCGTGCTCGTCCGTAGCGGTAGTCCAGCAACCGACAATAGTAATGCCGTGCTTCTCCAGCAGGCGGCACGTGTGTTCACGAAAGCGGTTGATGTGCGCATCGACCCTGCCAGGATGGTCGGTGAAGATCCGAAGCTGGTAGATCATTCCATTACTTCCCCATCGCGCTGTTGCTCATCGCTTCTCCGGCAACTCGTCGAGCACCTCTTGCCGGAAGCGGCGGAGCGCCTCCAGGTGCGCATCGGATGCGGGGCGTTCGTTTGTACCGGTATTTACGGTCACGTGCGATGCGCCCGCCGCGCGCCAGTCCTCCAGTGACCTCGCCCACTCGGCGGGAGTCGCATCGAGCATACGAACGCTTCCGTTGATGCCGAAAGCAGCAGGGTCGCGGCCGGCCTCGGCTACGTACACCAGCACACGCTCAAGCGTGGGTCCGACGATCTCCGGTCCGGCGCCGGGTGCCACCCCCGGTGGGGAGTGCGGGAACCAGCCGTCGGCGAGGCGCGCGACTCGACGAAGGGCTGAGTCCGCGTACCCGGCCATCCACAGCGGGATCGGACGCTGCACCGGCAGCGGGTTGAGAGCGAGGCCGCTGATCCGGTGATATCGACCGATGAAGTCGACTGATTTCTGAGTCCACAACGCCCGCAACACGTCGACCTGTTCATCCATGCGCCTACCGCGATTGTGGAAGTTCTCATTGAGTGCCTCGTACTCGGCTGCGTTCCAGCCGACCGAGAAGGCGAGCCGCAGGCGGCCGCCGCTCAGCACATCAAGCCCCGCGGCCTGCTTGGACACGAGCACGGTCTGTCGCTGCGGAAGCACCATGATTCCAGCAACGAACTTGATTGTTGAGGTTACCGCGGCGAGGTGAGAGAAGAGGAGAAACGGATCGACCTGCGGACGGCTGCTGTCCTGGAGGTCGGGGCGGCCGACGACGTGGTCCCCGGCATGGATATGGCCGTAGCCAAGCGCTTCAGCCGCCTGCGCGAAGTCGCGCATCGCCGCGGGGTCGTTTCGCAGTCCGTCCCTTGGGAAGGTGACGCCGATTTCCATTGAGCCCATCCTTCCCGCATGGCCTGCGCGACGTCAAGCGCGGTGCCAGAGCTCCCTGGTGGCGATGCGCGCTCCCTCTGCCATCGCCTCGAATTTGGCCCAGCAGATGTTTGGATGGCCGACGCGCGAGCCGATACCGCAGTCCGTGCCGGCGATGACGTTCTCTGGACCGACAAGTTTGGCATAACGGACAAGCCGTTGAGCGACGAGCTCCGGGTGCTCGATGAAGTCACACGCATGGCCGATAACGCCCGGCATCAGCGACTTACCTGCGGGCAGCTTGACTGTCTCAAACACCCGCCACTCGTGCTCGTGTCGCGGGTTCGACGCCTCGATCGAGTAGCACTCGGCCTTCACCCTGAAAATCAGGTCGATGATGTCGGCCAGCGGAATGTCGAACTTGTGCGGGCCCTTATAGCTGCCCCAACAGACGTGCAGGGCCGCGAATCGCTGATACGCCGGCACGTCCATGTCGGGATGCATCTGGAATCCATCCGGTAGGTCGGGATCGTCGATCTGGAGAATGAAGCCTCCGTCGATAATCGCCTTGTACTCCTCGTGGAGTGCGTCCGCAATTGCGCCGAGGAACTCCACGTCATTGCTGTAGTACTCGTTGCGCAGCCAATGCTCGATGGTCCCAGGGGCGATCGCCGACAGGAACGCGTCACCCACGTTCATACCCTGCAACGCCGCCTTGAGGTTGGCGAGGTCCGTAGCGACGGCGCCCTGGCCGGTGTAGGCGATCGGCCCAACGCAGGCGACAGGATGGAACCCAGAGCCAAAAGCGGGTCTCGCGGCGAAGTACTCGGGGAACTCGGCCTCGTCTCGTCCGGTGATTGTTATCGGCCGCTGACCAGGTTGCAGCTCCCGCGCCTCAATGCCGCTCAGCCGCTGGCGAATATAGTTCGTAAAGTTGGACTTGCTCTGCTCGCCATCGTTGACGACGTCGACCCCACTCTCGACCTGTTTGCGCACGACCTCTGCGACCGCGCCCGCTATCCGCTGCGAGAGCGTCGATGGATCGACAGGCTGGCCGGCTTCCCCCGCGGCGACGATGTCGTGGAGCTCGGGCGGTCGCGGAAGACTACCGGCATGCGACGTGATGATTCGGTCCGTGCTGCGTTTCATGAAGGGCCTCCGATCGCTTCTATTGCAGCGGTAGGGGCATGGCAATGCCGTGCCCCTACGCAGGGCCAGCGACCGTCGTTTTAGGTTGGTGGCGCCGGAGGGCGGCGGCCGGAGCGACCCGTCTCCACATAGGCGGTATGCTCGACGCCGCCGGTTGGATGCTCTGGGGTCCGGGCGTGATGCCAGTCATCGAGCGCTTGCTTCCAATCGACGCTACTCGGGAGAATCGCCTGGCACGAGCGAACCCCATAGAGCTCGGGGTTATCGACGCCCGGCGGCACGATGCCCTTGTCTCGCAGGGCCTCAGCAGCTCTGAGCATCCGGCGCCGGACGCGAATAAGCGTCGCGTCCGCAGTCCCGAGATGCTCCTTGGTGCGATCCATGATGGCACCCATGCTCCAGATGACCGCGTTGTCTTGAAGGCGAACGCTCGGAAGACCGGTGAAGTTCTTCAACTTCTGGACATCCGGCTTCAGCATGAAGTCATTCTCCGGATTCGCCTCCGGCCACCAGTTCGCGAACCAACGTCCCTTCTGCTCGGGCTTCATTGGGCCGACACCACCGGTGAGCTCGCCGGTGTCTTTGATTGCCGGCTGCTGCGGCCGTCCGTCCCCCTCAAAGGTCTGCTTGGGGTGCCAGCGAAGGCCCCAATGGAGCGTGTGATAGTCATCGATGGGTAGATAGATGGAAAGCGGCACCGTGCCGTCCTCGCCACCGCCGGGGAACATGCCGTAGATAGGGAAGAGATACTGCGTCGTCCGCCAGTAGTAGTTGTCGCTATCCTCCAGCCGGCGAGCACCGTACATCACACCGTAGGGAGTGTCCAGGATCTCCAGCCGCGCCGCCTTATCCGGCACATAGAGGCCAAAGCTCGGCTGCCCCTTGGGGTCGAGACGTGAGTGCAGGAAGTACACGTGTGTGGTATCGAGCTCGCCTTCCAGCGCCTGCATGTAGCTGCACTCGTAGACGGTCTTGTGTGAGTGCTGCAGCTGCTCCGGCGGCAGCAGGCACCACTCCCATTGCGGCAGGCCGGGCGGATCTTCCTGACGCGGTCCCATGTAGACCCAGGTAATCGTCCCCCAGTCAGCCCCCGCGTAGGCGTGCGGGCGGATCTTATCCTTGAAATTGCTCTCCGGCGGCTCGTTCGGCATATCCACACAGGCGCCCGTCGTATCGAATTTCCAGCCATGGTAGACGCAGCGCAGGCCGGCTTCCTCATTGCGGCCGAAAAACAGAGACGCCCCGCGGTGCGGACAGTTCTCGGCGATGAAGCCAGTCCTGCCCTCCGAATCGCGCCAAGCGATAAGGTCTTCGCCGAGGATTCGCACACGCAGCGGCCGGCCGCCCGGCTCCAGCTCCCACGAGTACACGGCGGGCAACCAGTACTGCCGCATCATCTCGCCCATTGCTGTGCCGGCTCCAACGCGGCACAGCAGCTCGGTCTCTTGTGTCGAAAGCATTGCTCTTCACCTCGTGACGCCCATTCTAGACTCATGCAGCCGCCCGGCCATCAGGGCAGCTCACAGACTCTCGCGGGCTGCGCTTGTCCGTTTTCCACAACGGTGACACCGGCTGGGCGCGTTGGATGCCGGGGCAGTAGCCCTTCTCAGCCCTTGAGCCAGAGCTTCGTGTCTGTTTCGGTCATCCACCCGAGTGCCTGGGTGAACTGGTAGTTCTGCACGCGTGGGTTGACGGCCACCCACTGGTGCGTGCCAACAGTACTGGGCGCGTACATCCTGTCCGCGATATACGACTGGATCGCGATCACCTGCTTGAGTCGATCGTCCTCGCTCACGGTCGCCCGCTCCTTCGCGACCATATCGTCATACGTAGCGTCGCTGAGGTGCTCCTGATTCGAGGTGCTCTTGGAATCGAGGTAGCTGAAGAGCCAGTCGTCGGCATCCGTATTGGAACCGATTGCACCGAAGAGAATTGTGTCCTTCTCGAAGTACCCCTGACGGCTGCCCCTACCGGCGTCAACGAACTCCTTGTTGTAATCATTCGTTCCGAGCGTCGCTTTCACACCCACAGCATTGAGCATGCTTGCGACCGTCTCGGCATGCTTGATGTAGGACGGTGTGCTGAATGGCCCGTTGGTGATGTAAACAAACTTGACCTGAAGGTCCGGCACGCCGGCTGCCGCGAGCAACTTCTTCGCATTCGCGGGGTCGTACTTGTAATACTGGCCCATCGATTGATCGAGATCCTTGACCTTCATTGCCCATTTGCCGACATAGCCAGGCAGGAGAACGAGCAGCTCCGCCTGTCCGCCGTAGATCGCAGATGCAATCGCATCGCGGTCGATCGCCATCGACATGGCGCGACGAACGCGGATGTCAAGAAACGGCGAGGACGGATCGCCCAACTGGAAGTACAGAGGGCTCGAACTTCCTCCGAGCGAGACCTGGACCGTCGCCTTTGGGGTCTGGCGGCGAACGGTATCCGCGTCGTCTGCACTCCGGATGCGGGCCTCGTCCAAGTTGCCACCGGCGAACTGGGCGAGAAGTTGCGCGTTGTCGGGAATGATCGCCAGACGAACGCCATCGACCCACGCGCCGCCCCTCTCGAACCACTCCGGGTTCTTCCTATAGGTATAGGCAACATCCGGGGTAACGCTGGCCAAGGTGAATGGCCCGCTGCCGATGGCCACCTTGGACAGGTCATAGGTGCCCGCGAGCGCCTCGCGTGGAAGGATCCATGAGTAGGAAGGCGAGGCGAGCAATTTGCGGAATGGCGAGTACGAATACATCAACTTGAAGACCACAGTTGACGCATCCGGCGTTTGAATCTGGGACGGGTCCATCATTGTGAGCGAGCCACGGTTTGGATTCCCCGTTGCTGGATCGAGCGCCCGGACGAAGGTCGCTTTGATGTCCTCCGCTTGAACCGCGTGGCCGTTGACAGGAGCAAGGTTGTGAAACTTGGCGTCAGGGCGGAGCTTAACGGTCCAGGTCACCGCATCGGGGGACTCGATGCTGATTGCCAGGTCGTTCTCGACGTCATGGTCGGAGCTGGCGTTGGGATCCAATCCGGTCTTAAACCGAAGCAGCCTGCTGTACACACCGCCGATCCCCGCCTGGGCTGCCGCCGACACCTTCTGTGGGTCGAGCGGAGGATTGTACGGCAGTGCGACGTTGAGCGTTCCGCCGGGCTGCGGCGCCGCCTGCGCGCCGCTCCCTCCGGCTGCAGTCTGCCCGCCCGATGCGCCGCCATTTGGCCGGCTCGCACATCCGGCCATCCCAACGGCAGCCATGCCGGCGCCTGCGAATGCCGCGCTCCGCAATAATGCACGGCGCGTCCGGCTTCTCCGGCCGGGTTCGGACCAGTAACCCTCGGTATCGTCCCGCATCTCTCGACCTCCTTCGCCCACCGCGACCCTGTCCGAGAACTTGGACTTCCCACGGATAGCTCGGCGTGCCAAGGGCTCCCGCTGAGTAGCGGGAGCCCTTGGGAGCTGAAGTGCGACCGATTCCGGCCTAGTAATAGGGCCTTAGACCCATTCGGCGAAGCCCATAGCGCAACCGTTGCCAGCCTCGGTCCGGTAGCAGGGGACGTAATCGACCAGGTTCATCTGCAGCCCATCACCCGCCATCGCGCCGGCGAGGATGATCCAGTTCTTGATCTCCGACGTGCCCGCTCGGAAGCGAACGTCCGGATAGTCCGTCAGCTTCTCGAGGTCGTTGTGCCTGAGACCCTCGATGACGCGATGGTCGAGGTCTTCCTCGATGACGGTATGGCTCAAGCCCCCCGAGGCAATGATTGCGACCCGCTTGTTAGGATCCCACTCCGCGAGCGCCTTCCGCAACGCCTGGCCAAACTTGTAGCTTCGCTTCGCCGTCGGCGTGTTGGGTGGGTAATACGTATTCACCATTACCGGCACGTTCGGGATCACATCGCCCTTCATCAGCCGACGATAGACGAAGTAAAAGGCGTGACCGATGGCCCCGCCATGCCGCCCCTCCGGCAGCTTGTTGGAACGAGCGACATCGAACTCGTTCTCAATCAGCGACTCGATAAGATGCTCGCCCAGGCCGGCCTCGGCCGGGTAGGTCGTCCGCTCCGACGGGTGCCTGCCGACGACCGGGTCGCTGTAGAACCGCGGGCCCTGTCCGTCGGCGGGCGCGTCCTCAACGGTGGGGCCGTAGTAGATGCCGATCGACGGCATGTTGTCATCGTGAAAAGACTCGTGCTGGTCATCCCCAAGAAGGATGCAGACATCGGGCTTGACCCGCTTCAGCGTCTCGCTCAGGTGCTCGATCGCCGTCTGACAAGCGTTGAACCGCAGCTGGAACGACTCAGGATTACACTCCCGCTCAAAGTGGTCCGCGGCACGCAACTCCGCGAGCTCCGGAAAGTTATAGGTCTTGCCCTCAAACCAATGCTCCGCCTGCTTGCGGGCGTTGTCACCGTAGACTTTCCAATTCTCGGGCTGCATCTCCAACTGCGGCGCGTGGGACGATGCCAGTCCCAGTACGATCTCTGCCATCGAATCAACTCCTCTTCAACGCGGACAGCCGGTCCGGTCCTGTGAAAATTCTATCGCTAGAACCTGCCGGCCTGCGCCTCGGATTGGAGCTCCGGGTGCTCGACAAAGCCCTTGCGCAGCTCAGCCGTGGCCTCGAGCCAATCGGCGTTCTTCTGCAGGTAAATGCCGCCGCCGCGAACGCCGTAGACCTCCGGCTCGTCCACGCCAGGTGGGACCGTCCCCTGATCCATGAGCGCCCTGGCAGCCCTAAGGATGCGCTGGCGCGTGCGGATGATCATGGCATCGGACGTCCCGAGGTGCTCGTCCCATCGCGCCATGATGGCGCCCATACTCTCGGTAATGGCCTGGTCCTGCTGGTTGACGCCGGCGATTCCCGTGAAGCTTCGGTTTGAGCGCTGCGCATCGAAGTCCAGCAGATAGTCGTTCTCCGCCCGCTGGATATAGCGCCAGCGTCCGAGTGCGTCGGTCGTGTTCGGCAGGAACTCTGGGTCCGGTACCTTGAGGGCCGCGGCGCCCCCGGCTCCGGCACCGCCCGCGCCGTTGAACGCCGTTGGGTCTTGAAGACTCCAGACCATCGTGTGTTCATCATCGATGGGCACCCAAGGCCGGACCATCACCTTCACTCCGAGCACCCCCGTGGGGATGATCGTGTAAATCGGGAACAGGAATGCGGCCAGGCGCCAGTAATCGCTTTCGCCGTCCACGGGCCGGTAAGCGCCGTAGAGCGTGCCGTAGTCGGTATCGACGACCTCGTACTTCGGCGCGCGATCGCGAAGCAGGTAATAGTTGAACGTCCCAGGCTTCACGTCCTCTGCCTTGACAGAGCCGAGATGCAGGAACGCGAGGTGGCTGGTATCGATGTCGCCTTCGAGCGCCTGCATCCAGTTGCAGTAGCGGAGCGAGTTGTGCACGCGGCACTCGGGGTTGAGGTTGGGCTCGAGCATTGGAAGCGGGGGCGGTGTCTCGCGCGGTCCCATGTACACCCAGACGACGCCATTGCGCTCCTGTGTCGGATACGCGATGGCCCTGACCTTGTCCCTGAAGTTGCTCTCGGGCGGCTCGTTCGGCATGTCGATGCAGCGGCCGGAGATGTCGAACTTCCAGCCATGGTAGACGCAGCGCAGTCCCTCGTCTTCATTGCGGCCGAAGAACAACGAAGCGCCGCGATGCGGGCAGTTCTGTCGCATGATGCCGACGCTTCCGGCCGTGTCGCGGAATGCTACGAGATCCTCGCACAGGATGCGGAGTCGCATCGGCCTGCCGTCGCGTTCGGGAAGGTCCGAAGACATCACCGCGGGCAGCCAGTATTGCCGCATGAGCTCACCAACCGGGGTCCCCGGTCCCACGCGACAAAGCAGCTCGTTCTCCTCTTTGGAAAGCATTGCCCTGCTCCTATGAAGCCTTGATCCAGGTCTTCGCGTAGCTCTCCTCCATCTTGTCGGAGGAGCGTGTGTATTGATAGTTCTGCACACGCGGATGGACCAGGACCCAGTTGTACGTCCCGACTGTGCTCGGGGCGTACATCTTGTCGGCGAGGTACTTCTGGATCTCCTTGACCGCCTTCAGCCGATCGTCATCATTTACCAGCGCCCGCTCTTTATCGACCATCGCGTCGTAGGTCGAATCGCTCAGGTGCTCCTGGTTGGAGGTGCTCTTGGAATGGAAGTAGCTGAATAGCCAGTCGTCAGGGTCGTTGTAGGAGGAGGCGGCGAAGAAGCACATCATGTCCTTGTCGAAGTAGCCCTGCCGGCTGCCCTTGCCGTTGGCAACGAAATCCTTGAAGTAATCGTGGCTGATGAGCGTCGTCTTGAAGCCGGACGCGCTGACCATGCTGTTGACGGTCTCGGCGATCTTCTGTTGGCTCGCGCTGTTGAAAGGACCGCCCGTCAGCCGCACGAACTTGAACTGCTGATTGGTGGCGCCCGCGGCCTCCAGCAGCTTCTTCGTTTCCGCCGGGTTGTACTTGTAGTACTGCTGGATGTCCGCAGGCAACTCGCTTGCGGTCATCGACCACTTGCCGACGTAACCGGGCACGAACACGACCGACTCGTACTCCCCGTAAACCGCCTTGCCGAGGGCCTCGCGGTCGACAGCCATGCCGACGGCCCGGCGCAGGCGAATGTCCAAGAACGGGCCCGTCGGGTCGCCCATCTGGAAATAGAGCGGGTTTGGCCCGACGTTCGAGGTCCGCGAGAACGCCGCCTGCGGGTTGCTCTGCTTGGCGGCGTTGGCGGTGTTCAGGTCTGTTATCAGAATCTCGTCCAGATTCTTGCCCGTAAACTGCGCCAGTTGCTGCGCGCTGTCGACGATGATCGCCAGCTTCACCTGGTCGACGTTCGGTACACCCTTCTCCCAGTAATCCGGGTTTTTCTTGTAGATGTACGCAACGTCCGGCTGGACGCTGTCCAGCGTAAATGGACCGGTGCCAATCGCCTGTTTGAGCGGGTCGTAGCCGCCCGCGTACGCCTCACGCGGATAAATGGTCGCGTAGGCGGGATTGGCGAGAAGGTTACGAAACGGCGAGTAGGGGTAGTTGAGCTTGAAGATCACCGTCTGCTTGTCCGGCGTCTGAATTTGGGCCGCGCTCATCATGTCCAGCGCGCCGCGGTTCGGGCTGCCCGTCGCCGGGTCGAGGATGCGCTGAAAGGACGTCTTAACGTCGTCGGATTCGAAGGCGTGCCCGTTGACGGGCGCGAAGTTCTGGAACTTGACGTTCGGCCGCAGCTTGATCGTCCAGGTAATCGCGTCGGGCGACTCGGCGCTGAGCGCCAGAGCCGGCTCGATGTCCCAGTTGAGGCCGGTCTGCGGATCCAGGCCGGTCTTGAAGCGGAACAACCGCTGCATGACGCCCCCCGCGCCCTGCAACTGGACCGAAGACTGCTTGTGCGGATCCAGCATCGGGTTGTAGTTGATGGCAACGTTAAGCGTCCCGCCCGTCTGGGGCGTGCCTCCCGACGCCTGCCCTGTCTGAGCGCCGGGGGTCGCCGCGGGCGCGCCACCGCCGGAGCGGCCGCATGCGGCCAGACCCACAGCGGCGAGCCCGCTTGCGCCTATCGCCGCCAGACGCCGTCGGTCTATCCGCGCGCGCAGCGCGCGCGACCAGTAGCTCTCTCCCAACATCACGCCCTCCCGTCAACTGCACTCAGGGCTAGGGTACGCGCAACGATTGGAGCGTGCCGCGCGCGCAGTCCTCAAGACTCAGTCCTCATGCGTACTCCGATTACAGACCCGACCTGTTTGCTGAATCAATCCACAAAGGAGAAGGCGGCGCTAACGATCTGTTATTCCTGGCTTGCAATCTGCGAGGCCCGACGGCTCGACAGCAGTAGTCTTCAGGGCCTAGATTCTGAATAGGATGATCGGCGCGCAGCAGAACAAGGGAGATTACCATTATGCTTTCCAACGAAGACAACGAGCTCGTCACCAATGTCAAGCCCGGCGCGCCGATGGGCGAGCTGTTTCGCCGGTTCTGGCTGCCGGTTGCTCTCGCCGAAGAGCTCCCTGGCCCTGACTGCACCCCCCTGCGTGTGACGGTGCTGCACGAGAAGCTCATTGCCTTCCGTGACACCAACGGCGCGATTGGACTGGTGGACGCCTTCTGCCCTCATCGAGGGGCGCCGCTGTTCTTCGCCCGCAACGAAGAGTGCGGCCTGCGTTGTGTGTACCACGGCTGGAAGTTCGACGTCACGGGAGCCTGCGTCGACCTGCCGAGCGCGCAGGAAGGGGACACCTTTAAGGACAAGATTCATATCAAGTCGTACCCGTGCATGGAAGTGGCGGGCATGGTTTTCGCCTACATGGGTCCGGCGGATAAAAAACCCGCCTTCCCCGATTTCGAGTGGGCCCACCTGCCGGCCGGTCACACCTTCGTCAGCAAGTTCCGCTTGGAGTGCAACTACCTGCAGGCGATGGAGGGCGACTACGACCCGTCCCACGCCGCCTTCCTGCACAGCACGCTGCAGGACGTTCACATCCCCAACCCGCTGGCACCGGATTGGCAAAATCGCAACCGTTTGGTGCCGCTCGACGACCCGATCCCCGAGGATGAGCCGTTTCCGTTCGCCGTCGGCAACCGCCGCTACACCGCCAAGGTCCAGGAGCAGAGCCCTACGCTTGAGGACACCCCCGCAGCGGTGCTCTCACTGGGCGTGCGGGATCTCGGCGATGGACGCAAGATGGCGAGCGCCGGTGCTGCCTGGATGATGCCGATCTACTGCACCGCCGGAATTGCCGGCCGCGATACCTACTCCAGCAATATGCGCATCCCAATCGACGACGGGAGCCTGATGTTCTACCGCCTGCGCTGGAAGTATGAGCCGCTGCCCGAGCGCGAGATCGACGAATATAAGCACGGCGAATACTTCTACCCGCCAGTCATCCCCGGCACGTGGACCACGCAGGACAACGTGCACAACGACTACAACGTGAATCGGGTGGCGCAGCGAAACTTCAGCTACACGGGCATGAAGACCTTCCCCCTGCAGGACATCGCCATGATGGAGAACCAGTGGGGACCGATCGCCGAGCGGACTCAGGAGCACCTGACGAGCATGGACTACATGATCATCAAGGTGCGGCGCCGCCTGCTGGCCGCAGCCAAGGCGATGGCGAAGGGGATCGAGCCGGAAGCCCCGCAACATCCGGAGGAGTACCGCTGGCACCGTGAGATTCTCATGGTCGAGAACGTGAGCGACGAGGCTGCCCGCGAAGCAGCGAAGGCGAAATCGGGCGAGCAGCGGGCAAAGCAGACCACGGCGGCCAAGCCGGCCGTTGAGCGTGCGACGCCGGCGATGACCCCTGCCGACCAGACGGCAGCCGTCCCGGGTTGAGCCCAACGCCTTCGTAGGGGCAGCGCAATGCCGTGCTCCGGTATGGAGATTGGGTGATGGCAGAGACAGCGGCGGACGAACCGGTCGCCGTTATAACGGGGCCAAAGGGAAACGCTGAGATCTTCGAGGTCTGGACCGGCGGACGCCTGGGCGAGTATCAGGTCCGCTTTAACGGCCAGACCGAAAAATTCCCGAATATCGGCGAGGCCTACATCGCCGCCGGGGAGAAGACCGGCACCAAGACGTAGACGGCTACCCTTTGAGCCAGATCTTCGCGTACGTCTCAGTGTTCTTGCCGAGCGAGTTGCTGTACTGGTAGCTCTGCACGCGTGGGCTGACGACCGCCCACCCATACGTCCCGACAGTGCTGGGGGCGTAGACCTTGTCCGCCAGATATTTCTGGATCTCGACCACGGCCTTCAGCCGCTCGTCCTCGTTGACCAGCGTTCGCTGCTTGTCGACCATGGCGTCGTAGGTTGTGTCGTTGAGATGCTCCTGATTCGACGTGCTCTTGGAGTGGAAGTAGCTGAACAACCACTCGTCCGCATCTGAATTGGAGCCGGCCGACGCGAACATGAGCACATCCTTGTCGAAGTAGCCCTGGCGGCTGCCCTTTCCTGCATCGACGAAGTCCTTGTTGTAGTCATGGGTGATCAAGACCGTCTTCAGACCGACGGCCTTGAGCATATTCGCCACCGTTTCCGCGTGCGATTTGTAGGAAGGGGAAGGCGAGAAGCTGCCCGGTCCGTTGACGAGGTATGCGAGCTTCAGTTGCAGACCGCCGGCGCCGGCAGCCTGGACCAGCCTCTTCGCTTCAGCCGGGTTGTACGTGTAGTACTGCTTCGTGTCCTGGGGCAGGTCGCTGACCTGCATGGACCATTTGCCCGTGTAGGCCGGGACGTAGACAACTGATTCCCACTGCCCGTTGAAGATCGCCTTACCAAGCGTTTCGCGATCGATTGCCATAGAGACCGCTCGCCGGAGGCGAATGTCCTGGAACGGCGATGAGGGATCGCCCATCTGGAAGTAGAGGGGAAATGGGCTGGCACGCCGAGCCTTGAACACCTGCGCCTTTGGCTGGCGCTGCTGCACAGTGTTGACGTCCTCGATGTTGTCCAGAATCAACTCGTCGAGGTTGCCCCCCGCGAACTGGGCCAGCTGGGCCGACCGGTCCGGGATCACCGCGACGCGCGCGCTGTCGAGGTACGGGACTCCCTTCTCGAACCAATCCGGATTCTTCTTGGAGACGTTGGCGACATCCGGCGTCAGGCTGTCGGCAACAAAGGGGCCGCTTCCGATGATCGTCTTGGATGGGTCGTAGCCGCCAGTCAGAACTTCACGTGGGAAGATCATCGAATAGGTGGGGGACGCCAGGGTCTTTCGGAAGGGCGCATAGGGATAAACGAGCTTAAAGACGACGGTCTGCTTGTCAGGAGTCTGGATCTGGGCCGCGTCGACCATCCCCAGACTGCCACGATTTGGGTCGGAGGTCGCGGCGTCCAGGGCGCGAGTGAACGTGGCTTTGATGTCCTCGGCCTCAACGGCGTGGCCGTTGACCGGCGCGATGTTGTGAAACCTGGCGTCCGGCCGCAGTTTCACGGTCCAGGTGATAGCGTCCGGCGACTCAATACTTGCCGCCAGGTCATTCTCGAGATCGTGGTCGGTGATGACCTTTGGGTCGGGACCGGTCCTGAAACGAAAGAGGCGGCTGTAGCTTCCGCCGACGGCCTGCTGCGCCGCCGCGGATACCTTCTGCGGATCGAGCGGAGGGTTGTACGGCAGGAATACCTTGAGTGTCCCGCCCGGCTGCGGCGTCCCTGCCGGCGCCTGCGGCTGGACGCCGGAGGTCGCTCCAGACCGGCCGCCGCCGATCGACCGGCCACAAGCGCTCAGACCAGCGCCTGCCAGTGTTGCCCCGCCGGCCGCCGCCCTGGCCAGTACACTGCGGCGACTCAGCGGGCGACCGAGTCTGCGCGACCAGTAGTTTTGCTCTTGCAGCACAACCTCCAGTCCTGGGCTGCCGAGTAGTCCTCGTTCGATTACAGACCGCGCTCTGACGGCGGGTCAATCCACAATCACGAAGCGCGCACTTACGATCCGTTATTTCTCAGCGCTTATGTGGCGGCGCTCTTTCTGAATTAGGGCACCGGCGAGCGGGCGTAGGCTGAAGCGGGTCATCTGTTTATTGGGGAGGGAACTATGACAAGGTATGCGACCGCCCGACTCTGGCGCGCTGTGAGACGTTCTGCGCCACTAGCGGGAGTCGTCCTGCTGTCCGTCGTGACGACACTCCGCACCCAGCGGCTGCTCACACCGCCCGCTGCCACTGCACAGTCCATCCAGACACCGGAGGTTCGGGCGAATGCGTTCGTGCTGGTTGGCAGCGATGGGACCGTGATCGGACGCCTAGGCGCCGGCTCAGCCGGTGACGGGGTACTCACTCTCAGCGACAGCAGCGGCCAGCTGCACATGGCCGTCTCCGGCGCCGGTGATCTGCTCGCGTACGGCACCGGCGGGACGGCGCTCGTTCAGATCTATGCCGATCCGAAGACCAACGACAGCGGCCTGCTCGTGCGCGACGTCAACGGCAGGTTGCGTGTCATCGCCGCGCAGAGCCTCGACTCGGCCGCAGTGCGCGTCCAGGACCTTGACGGCAATCCCCGCGTTGGCATCGGCACACTTGCCGATGCGTCAGGGGGGAGCACGGAGGACTACGGCCTCCGTGTCCGCGATTCCGATGGCGCCGTCGTCACAACAGTGCCGTAGCCGAGAGTGTGGCACTGGGGCGCCAAACAGTCGTACCCAATCGACCTGCGATCGCTGGGCTTTTCTACGACTTTGGCAGTTGTTGCAGGGTAACCTCCGGCATGGGGAAATCGCGAACGTTCCCGGTTACGATCACGGCACTGTGGGCATGCGCGGTTGCGGCGATCAGACAGTCGGCGACGCCAAGCTGACGGCCGCTGCGTGCGTATTGATAGCGCCAAATGCCCGCCTGCACTGCGGTGGGCGGCCTCGTCGGCAGAAACTCCAGCCTGGACATGAACTCCTCCGCGTCGCTCCGGTCGGGTTCGTGCAGGCCCGAATAGACCTCGGCCAGAACCACATCAGTGACGCACAGGTCGTCGCCCTGCGCGTACAGGCGGCAAAGCAGTGACACGGCTGGCGGTCGCGCCTTGAGGAAGTCGATCAGGCAGTCAGAATCGAGCACGTAGAGCGTTACTCTCTGCCCCAGCCCCCGAGCTTCTCATCACTGTGACGCTGATCCGCCTGCCGAAGGTCGTGGACCCATTTTGTTGAGTCCTCCCACTCGGGATAATCCGCGGGATCGAGGACCGCAGCGGAATCCCTGAGCGCCTTACCCAAGCGCTCGCGTCGTACCTTATATTCAACCGCCTCCACGATGAACTCGCTCCGCTTCCGGTTGCCGGCGAGCTTGTCAATCTCTTCCAGGAGCTCGCGCGGCATAACGACGTGTGCTCGCGCCGTCTCACTCGCTGTCATCTCGTGCCTCCCTGTGTCTCCATCATATCCCACAGTGAGTCACATTCGATACCGAGTGGCACGTACCAGGCTGCAATTGAGTAGGTGCGCGATCGCCGACGCGTCCGAAGCACGGAGGACTACGGGCTTCGCGTCCGCGATCCGGACGGTACCGTCGTCATCACAGTGCCCCTGAACTCAGCCCAGCGAATGCTCCGCCCTGCTGTGCCGCTACTATGAGCTTGCAACCCCAGTCGCGAGGCGGCCGCCCTCCTACGGCAACGGAGTCCGCGTGAGCGTTGTCCATGCCCTCATTCTGAGTCTGCTGCAGGGCGCCTTCGAGCTCTTTCCAGTCTCGAGCCTCGGCCATACGGTGATCGTTCCCGCATTACTGGGCTGGCCCGAGCAGCGGGCCGACCCGAGTTTTCTTGCGTTCGTGGTCATGCTGCATCTGGGGACGGCAGCGGCACTGCTGGTCTTCTTCTGGCGTGACTGGCTGCGGATCATCGCGGCCGTCCTGCGCAGCATCGCCGCCCGTGAGCTCAGTACCGATCCGGATGAGCGCCTCGGCTGGCTGCTGGTCGCGGGCTCGGTTCCGGCGGGCGTGCTGGGCCTGTTTCTCAAGGATCCACTCACCCGATTGTTTGGACAGCCCGGGCTCGCTGCCGTGTTTCTCACCCTCAACGGCCTGCTTTTGCTGGGCGGTGAGCGACTGCGGCTGGCAGGCCGTTCAGAGGCGGCGGGTTCCGCCGAGGGTGCGCCTCGCCGGCCACTCGCATCCCTGCGGATACTCGCCGCATTCGGGATCGGCGCCGCGCAGGCGCTGGCGCTGCTGCCCGGATTCTCACGCTCTGGGACGAGCATGGTCGGCGGGCTGCTGGCGCGGCTCAACCACGTCGACGCCGCGCGGTTGTCGTTCATGTTGGCGACGCCGCTCATACTCGCGGCCGGGGCGCTCGAGCTACCGGAGCTATTCAAGCCCGGAGTTACCATCGGGCCGGGTCTGGCTGTCGTGGGTCTGGCTGTCTCGGGCGTTACAGCTTTCCTGGCAGTGCGATTTCTGATGCGCTACTTCCAGACGGAGCGGCTCGACCTGTTCGGATACTACTGTGTCGGCTTTGGGCTGTTCTCGTTCGCCGTGCTCGGCCTACGTCACGCTCTGTAAGACTATACTCGCCTGGCGAGGATCGATTCTATGAACCGAAATCAGACCTGGTTGCTCGTCGCCGCGGGCATCGTCGCGGCGCTCATTTTTGCGGCCCTGACCGTCTACTTCGGCGCGGCGGCCGCTGATCACCCGCGTACCAAGCACATGATCCTATTTCTCGCCCTGACCGTCTTGAGCCTGCTCGTGGTCTGGTTCTCGTACCCGAAGCGAGCGGCCTAGCCGGAGCTGTTGGTGGCCCTATTTGGCTTGGTCTTGCCCGCCCGCCCGCTCACGCCACGCGGCGGCTCTTCCGGCGGATAAAACGGCGGACCGCCAATGGACGCCGCACCACCACCATTGGCCGATGATCCCCCGGGTTTGTGAGCATGCCTCTCCAGAACCGCGTTGATCCATTCGGCGAGGTCGTTCGGACTCCTGCTCGGGGCAACCTGATGGGAAACCGCGGCGGCTGCTTCCACGATGCCGGCCAGGAGCTCACCCAATCGCGCTGGAAAAGCCGGCGCTGGATCGCGTGCCTTCTGGAGTTCAGAGGCCGCCGGCGGGTGGTCATGCAGCCCCGACGGTACACCGAGCTGTTCTTTCTCGACGAAGCGACCGCACTCGCGGCCGGGCACCGTCCCTGTGCGCAGTGCCGGTGGGCCGATTTCAATCGATTCAAGACGGCGTGGCTCGTGGGCAACGCCGATAGAGGCGTTGATCCGGGCGACAGCATCGACGAGATCGACGTCCATCTCCAGCACGAGCGCGTCGACCGGCGCGGGCGTAAGCTCACCTCGCGAGCGATGACGGACGCCCTACCGGACGGCAGCATGGTTGCGCTCGATGAGTCACCGCAGACCGCTCGAATTATCTGGGGCGACAGGCTGCTCGCCTGGTCGTTCGAGGGCTACGGCGAGCCGTTGCCGCGCTCGGGCGGGCTGGAGGTGACGCTTCTGACGCCCGTCTCGATCGTCCGCGCAGTGGTCGCGGGGTACCGGCCCGCCGTGCATGCTTCGTTGGCTATGTGAGCGCCGCCTGCAACAGCGAGCATCACTGTCGGTATTCGTTTCTTGCGCGACCCCTATCCTATAGGCGCCAGAAACGAGTTTGCCGCTGTGAGCGGGCAGTTGCTACCGCTCGGGGGCGCAGCAATCCTCGCCGCAGCAGGCCGCCGATTCCAAGCCTGGCGGCGCCACCAGTTCGATGCGCTCATCTGCCCCGCGCGGACGCGGTTTGCTCTCACCGCCGGGCTTGAACGCACTAATGAGGCCGCTCCGCCACGGCTTCTGCGCCGATCCGCCGGCAAGACCCTCACTCACATCAATCGAGAGATGCGCGAATCCGGCGGCCTCGAGCCGGCTGATGTAATCGCCGATCACCAGTGCTCCGGCTTTGCAACCGGTCCACAGACTGACGTCTTCCTGTTCCGTCAGTAACAGCTCACGCAGAAGAACGATATCTGAGACCTGCAGCCTGCCACCAGGGCGCAGTGCGCGGAGGGCATCGGCAAACACGGCGTCCTTATCCGGCGATAGGTTGATGACGCAGTTGGAGATGATGACATCCACCGAGGCATCGGCGACAGGCAACGCCTCCATCAGTCCCTTTCGAAATTCGACGTTTGCAACGCCGAGCTTTGCCCTGTTCTGCTCTGCGAGTGACAGCATCTCGTCGGTCATGTCGAGGCCGATGACCCGGCCCTCGGGGCCGACGCGCTGCGCCGCCAGAAAGCAGTCGAGGCCGGCGCCGGAGCCAAGGTCCAGAATGACCTCCCCATGTCGCAACCCAGCAATGGCCAGCGGATTGCCGCAGCCGTAGGAGACGACTGAATCGGGCATGTCATCAATTGACTCGCCTGCATATGACTCGCCTTCATAGAAGCGCTGCGTGGTGCCCACGGTTTCGGAGTCGCCACAACAGGCGGAGGCTCCGCCGCCGGCGACTTTGCGCGCGCGGGCTGCGTAGTCTGCGCGCACTGCGTCACGAATTTGGTCAGCGGTCTTCTCTCTCATGGGTCACTCCTCATCGGATTTTGCCGATACCGGCGCTAAAACTAAAGGGGTCCTCAGCAGCAGGCGCCCTCTTGGAGCGTGCCGATGATGGCCGATAGGAATCGCAGCGAGTCCGGGTCCAGGCAGTAGCAGGTGTTTGGGCCATCGATCGTGCCCTGCACAATTCCAGAATCCTTTAGTACCTTCAAATGTTCGGAGACGGTGGATTGCGCAAGCGGCAGGTCGCCGGCCAGCTCACCGCAGACGCACGCCTTGCGAGCAGCCAGAATCTGCACGATGCGGAAGCGCGCTGGGTTCGCCAGCGCCCGCAGCATCGTCACCGCTCGCGCCTCATCAAGCGTCTGTTCCAGAGATTTCATTTGCGGCCTCTCATCGGAAATATACGATATTACCTGAGCGCAGTCAACAAGGGGCGACGAATCGCGTCTTTAGTTCAGAGGTATCGGGGTGAGAGGTTAGTGTCGGGAGACGTTGGTCTCCTCCATCTTGCTTGCCGGTCACCAGGTAGATGACGCGCTTGCAATTACTGGTGGCGCGGTCCCCGATCCGCTCGAGATCATGGGCGGTTCAGAGCTAATACGTCAGCACTGACGACGGCACAGACTAGCCCAGCCGGGTCGCCTGTTTCAGAGTGCAGCCATCCTGTAGCATGAGGACGCTACGCAATCGCCACCCCCGACTACTGCGTGAGACAGGAACGCTCGTGCCGCGATTCGGGTTGCCTATCGGAGAGGACCGCTTCTACATGCTGCTCGGGAACGCGGCCGATAATATCGTCGCCGCGGGGAACCTCTTGGTCGAAACCATGGATGACTTCGAGCACCTCGGGCACCGGGCAGAACGCATGCGGGAACTCGAGCACCAGGGGGACTTCTTCACGCACCAAGTGATGAACCAGCTTCAGCAGAGCTTTGTCACCCCGCTCGACCGGGAGGATCTCGCGATGCTCGTGCAGCGGATGGACGATGTGGTCGATCACATCGACGCCGCGGTAACTGCGCTCAGCGACTACGGCATCGAGCAACCGACCGGCAGCGCCCGCGAGATGGCAGAGGTCATCCGCAAGGCGGGCGGCGCACTACAGGAGGCGATGGTGCACATCCGTCACGCGGAGCTTCGAGACGTCCTGCCGATCACGGTCGAGATAAACAGACTCGAGAACCACGGCGACCAGGTCTTTCGAGCCGCCATGCGCGAGCTGTTCCGCGACGGCCAAGATGTCCGGGACATCATCAAGTGGCGCGAGGTCTATGACGAGTTGGAGGCGGCCTGCGACAGCGTTGAGGACGTCGCGAACGTCATGGAGGGCGTCGTCCTCAAATATAGCTGAACGGAGGCGCCGTGGACCTTCGGCTCATCGGCGTCATTCTTATCATCGGCGTTGCCCTCGCTTTCGACTTCATCAATGGAATGCACGACGCTGCCAACTCGATTGCCACGGTCGTGGCCACCCGCGTACTGCGGCCATATCAGGCCGTCGTCTGGGCAGCATTTTTCAACTTCATGGCCGCCTTCCTGTTCGGTGTTACCGTCGCGAACACGGTAGGTAAAGGCATCATCCGTTCAGGGGTCGTAGACGAGCGCCTGATCCTGGCTGCGCTGACTGGGGCGATCGCCTGGGACATGCTCACCTGGTACTGGAGTCTCCCATCGAGCTCGTCGCACGCGCTTGTCGGAGGCCTCGTCGGCGCGGCACTGATTAAAGCCGGCGTCAGCGCAGTCGTCGCAGCGGGACTGGAGAAGACCCTCGTCTTCATCGTCGTGTCACCCATCCTCGGTTTCATTCTTGCCACCCTCGTCGCAGGTTTGCTGCGCACTGTTTTCCGTCACGCGCGTCCGACGCTGGCCAACCCAGTCTTTAGGCGGCTGCAGCTCCTCTCGGCCGCGGCCTACTCTCTTGCGCACGGAACGAATGACGCACAGAAAACGATGGGGGTCATCGCCGTCCTGCTTTTCTCCACCGGCCATCTTGGACCCATCTTTCACGTGCCCGTCTGGGTCATCATGTCCAGCTATCTCGCTATCGGACTCGGCACGATGGCGGGCGGATGGAGGATCGTTCGCACGATGGGCACGCGACTAACGACCCTCGAGCCGTACGGCGGCTTCAGCGCGGAAGTGTCGGCCGCGGCAGCGCTTATCTACGCCTCCAGTCTCGGGGTGCCGGTGAGCACGACACACACGATCGCAGGCGCGATCGCCGGAGTGGGCACGGCCAGACGCGTGACCGCGGTGCGCTGGCGCCTCGCACAGTCGATCGTGTGGGCTTGGGTCGTGACGATACCCGCGGCAGCCCTGTTCGCGGCGACACTATGGCTGCTCCTGGGGCTATTCCATGGATAAGACCGCCGTTCCGGTGCGTGAAAGGCAACCAGACGCGCCGCTGGCCAGGATGCTGCGACTGCGGATCCTGAACGAGATCGGTCTGGGGGTGCTCGCACTTGGAGCTGCGCTCGTGGTGATCATGCCGGTCTTCTTCCTTGTCAGCCTGGTCTACGACCAATGGGGTATCTTCGCGCTCCTCGCGACGACCGTGATCACGGGAGTGGCGCTGCTCTTCTATCAGGCCCGGATACGACCGAGGCTTCGATAGGGGCGGCGGATGCACAGGCGTAGAGCCCGCACCCGTCGTATCGCGGTAGTCCGCTAATAGCGGGAGACGTTAGTCTCTTCCATCTTGCCGGTCACAAGGTAGATGACACGCTCGCAGATATTGGTCGATCGATCGCCGATGCGTTCCAGATTGTGTGCCGCCCACAGCTCGTAGGTCAACACCTTGACTGAGCTCGAGTCGACCAGCATCCTGCCGATCACCTCGGCGTAGTTCGAGTCGTAGAGCGAGTCCAGGTCGTCATCCGACGCGCAGACCTCCTTGGCGAGCTCGACGTCCCGCTCGATGAATGCCGTGAGGCTGCGGTGCATCATGGTAACGCCAAGATCGGCCATCTCTTCCAAGCGGCCGAGAGCACGCGGGAAGGTCTGGTCCCCCAACATCAGGGTGATGCGTGCGTTGCCCTCGGCGTGGTCGGCGATGCGCTCCAACTCCGTAACGATGTGCATCGCCGCAACCAGCGTGCGCAGGTCCGTCGCGACCGGTTGCTGCGTGGCGATCAGGTCGACAGCCTTTTCCTCGATCTCATATCGACGCTTGTTTATGTCGTAGTCCGTGTCGACGACCTCGCGGGCCAGCGCTAGATCGCTTCGACGGAGCGACTCCATCGCCTGTCGTATCGCGCGCTCAGCCATGCTGCCGAGGTCCAGAACGTCCTGGCGTAGCTCGCCGAGGTGCTGGTCGAACTGTGCACGTACCATTTTGATAAACGGCTTCTCACCGGCCGATCGCTCGAGCATCCTACCCAAACCTTCCTGTTAGCCGAACCTGCCCGTAATGTAGTCCTCTGTGCGTCCGTCCGAAGGGTTGGTGAACATCTTATCGGTCTGGTCAATTTCGACCAGAAAACCGGCCCGGCGTTCGTTCGCCATAAAGAAGGCGGTCCGGTCAGATACTCTCGCTGCCTGCTGCATATTGTGCGTCACGATGACGATTGTGTAGTCCTTGGAAAGCTCAAGCATGAGCTCCTCAATGCGGAGGGTTGCAATCGGATCGAGCGCCGACGCCGGCTCGTCCATGAGCAGCACATCGGGGCGCATCGCTAATGCGCGCGCGATGCAAAGGCGCTGCTGCTGTCCGCCCGAGAGAGCGTACGCAGACTGCTTGAGCTTGTCGTGCACCTCTTCCCACAGCGCGGCTTGACGGAGGCTGGACTCAACAAGCTCGTCGAGGTCCTGCCGGTTTCGCTGCCCGTGCATCCTCGGACCGAAAGCGACGTTCTCATAAATAGACTTCGGAAAGGGGTTAGGCCGTTGGAACACCATGCCGACGTGCGTCCGCACTGCCGCGGCGTCCACATCCGAGGCGTAGATGTCTTCGCCGTTGAGATGGACCGAGCCCTCGATGCGCACCCCCGGAACGAGATCCTGCATACGGTTCAGGGTCCGAAGAAACGTGGTCTTACCGCAGCCCGAAGGGCCGATGATGGCAGTAATCTGTCTGTCACGGACGTCGAGCGAAATCGAATCGAGCGCCTGGAAGGCACCGTAGTAGAAGCTGAGGTTCTGCGTTTGCATCTTGAGCGTGGAAGCCCCTGAGGACGCCCTCGCGGGCACTTCGATCGTCCGGGCGCGCGCCGGCGCGCCCAGTGGATGAGGCTGCGCGTCAGTCGACATCGGCCGGCAGTTCTCCTATCAGGCGGTTACCGACGCTCGCTACTGTCCAAGTATCTGGCTGCGCCGGGCGAACCAGCGTGCGCTGATACTGAGCAGCAGGACGAAGGCGATGAGTACCAACGCCCCCGTCTGCGCCAGTGTGTGCCATGCGTCGTACGGTCCAATAGCGTACTTGAATACGCGCAGGGGAACCGCGTCGATCGGCTTGAGAAGGGATGGAGTCCAGAACTCATTTCCGAAGGCAGTGAACAAGAGTGGCGCCGTCTCTCCGACGATGCGCGCGAATGCAAGCAGGGTGCCCGTGATGATTCCTCCAACCGCGGCGGGAAGCAGCACCCGCAGCACAACCCTCCAGCGCGACACCCCGAGCGCGAGTCCGGCCTCTCGAAGGGACCCTGGGACGAGCCGCAGCATCTCCTCCGTCGTCCGTACAACGAGCGGCAGCATCAGGATCGCCAGCGCCACAGCGCCGGCAATCGCCGAGAAGCTGTTGAGTGGAACGACGAGCAGGACGTAAACGAACAGGCCGATCGCGATCGAGGGAATCCCACTAAGGACATCGGCGAAGAACCTTACCAGCCAGGCAAGGGTGCCATGGCCGAACTCGGCCAGATAGATGCCTCCGGCCAGCCCAACTGCACCGCCGAGGATGCCGGCGATTCCGCAGATCACCAGCGAGCCTACCAATGAATTCGCCATGCCGCCTGCCCCCAGGTCCACGGGGCGCGGCAGCTGGGTAAAGAAGGTGAGGCTGAGGCCGGGGATACCGTTCACGAGCACGTAGGCCAGCACCGCGATCAGTGGAATGATCGCGAGCGCCATCGCAAGGGCGAGCAAGCCAAGCATAACGAGGTTTACCGCCTTGCGAACCTGGTCGCGAACTGAGGCCGAGCCGTGGATGCGCCACGGAGACGCCGCAGCGGTCATTGGACGGCGAATCCGCTGGGCGCACCATGGGTAATTCGCCAAACGAGGAGTCGGGCACAGATGTTGAGGACCATCGTGATGGCGAGCAGAATCAGGCCCAGTTCAAAGAGCGCAGATAGGTACAGCGCGTAGGTTGCCTCAGTGAACTCGTTGGCGATGATGGCTGCGATCGTGTAGCCAAGCGAAAAGAGCGAGTGCGTGATTCGAGGACTGGCGCCGACTACCATCGTGACGGCGACTGTCTCCCCGAGAGCACGTCCGAGCCCCAGGATGACGGCTCCGAGTATGCCACTGCGGGCATAGGGAAGGATGACCGTCCAGATGACCTCCCACTTCGTCACACCCAGGGCCAGAGCGGCCTCGCGCTGCGCCGCCGGAACGGTACGGATCACGTCGCGGGAGATCGCGGTCACGGTGGGCATCGCCAAGATCACGCCTCCAGCAAAGAGGCCGATGCCGATTTTCGGTCCGCTGAAAAGCGGGATAAAGCCGAAGGCGCTCTGCAGAAACGGCTCGACGATCGTCCGCAGAAGCGGTGCGAGCACAAAGATCCCCCAAAGACCGTAGACCACGCTAGGGATCGCGGCGAGGAGCTCGACGAGCGATGAGAGAGGCGTGTAGAGCCGGCGAGGCGCCATCTCCGCCAGGAACAGCGCGGCGCCCACTCCGACAAAGAGCACAATGACGATCGCGATGAGCGAGGTGACGACGGTACCAAAGATGTACGGCAACGCGCCGAACTGCTCGTGGACGGGGTCCCAGGTCTGCGTGACGAGAAACCTGAGTCCAAAGCGGGCGAGCGAGTGTCGGGACTCCCATGTCAGGTCGACCGCGAGGCCAACGACAATTGCGAGAATGAGGACGGCCGCCAGCATGGTGCCGCCGCGAAAGAGGCTGTCGCCGAGTCTGCCGCCGTGCAAACTGAGTAACGGCCGACGCCTGCCCTCAGTGGCCGTCATGCCGGCCCCCTTCTCAGCGTTGCTATCCGCCGGTGATTACAGGCGAACCGCCGACGGTGACCTTCTTGAGCTGCCCCTCGTCCAACTTCACGATAGCGTCTGGGAGCGGGGCATAGCTAAGGGCATTCGCGTACTGCTGCCCGCTATGTACCAGCCACCACAGCAGATAGGTGAGTGACTTGCCGGCGGCAGCATCGGTTTGCGCCTGATTGACGGCGACCCAGCTGAATCCCGTGATCGGATAGGTCTGTGCGCCCGGCGGGTCGGTGAGAACGGCGCGCAGGTCGCTCGGCACGCTGCCGGCTTGTCCGGCAGCCGCGGCGCTCGCGCCGGCGGTGGTGGGTGCGGTGAATTGGCCGTCGTGATTTTGCATCATCGCGGTGGTGATGTTGTTCTGGGTCGAGTAGGCAAGCTCAAAGTAGCCGATGCTGCCAGGGGTCTGCTTCACAAGCCCGGCAACGCCCTCGCTGCCCTTACCACCGGCTCCGGTTGGCCAGTTTGGCGACGTTCCGGACCCGACCTTTGACTTCCAGTCAGCGTTAACAGCACTGAGGTAGTTGGTAAATATGAAGCTGGTACCGCTGCCGTCGGAGCGGTGGACGACGGTGATGTCCAGATCGGGCAGGTTCATCGAAGGGTTCAGCGACTTCAGCGCGGGATCGTTCCATTTCTTGATGCTGCCAAGAAAGATTTTGGCGAGTACGTCGCCGCTCATCCTCACCCCGGAGCTGAGGCCGGGCACGTCGTAGCCCACAGAGACGGCGCCGAGCGTGACCGGGATGTGTAGTACATCCCCGCCGGCGTCCTTGATCTGTGCGTCGGTCAGCGGCGCGTCGGTCGCGCCAAAATTAACCGTCTTCTTCGTCAACTGTTCGATGCCGCCACCACTGCCGATTGATTGGTAGTTGACCTGCACCTTGCATTGTGTGTTGTAGGTGTCGAAGGCCTTGCTGAACAGCGGCGCGTCGAAGGTCGATCCGGCTCCCGTGAGCGAGGTTGCCGAGCCATTCGGTGGACATGCTTGAACGGATGTCGCAACGTTCGCCGTTGGCACCACTATTGCGGCAGAGCTCGCGGGCGCCGAGGCCGAAGAACCGCCGGGATTGTTACTGCCGCACGCCGCCGCCAGCGCGAGGAGCGCCGCCACAGATCCCAGGATTGCCACACGATTGGGAGATCTCATCCGTGCCCCCTTTCTACACGTCCCTCTTATCGATTCCGTCGCTGCGGGATTAGGTTGTCTGCACACGATCTCCAGAATCATGTGTCCCCGTTAACGCCACATTAACGGCAGTTTCCGCTGGGTTAATCAGCCGTCAGAGCTACGCGGACTGTCCACGCGGACTGCCGCGTTGCAGGCGGCCTGCGTTAGTATTAATTAGGTGCTCACGCACCTTAACAGGACGTTAATGCGCCTCGTCTTATACTCTCGGCAGATTCGGGTGGAACCAGGCCTCCCGGCTCGTTCAAGGAGCGCTGATGGCTAGGGAAATAGAAGCAAAGATCGCGCTGCGTGCGGGCGAAATGTATACGATTCGTTCGCTTCTTGTCACGGTGGGAGCGGCGCAGGGGCCGGTGGACGATGAGGAGAATGTTGTCTTTGATCTGAAGCTTCGGAATGAGCGCCGCCGCCGGCGGCTTCGTCTTCGCACCTTTGGCGGCCGTTCGGACGCGGTGCTGACGTCAAAGGGACCGGCAATAAGACCTCGGCATTCAAGTCTCGAGATGAGTTTGAGGTCCAGGTTCACAACGCCGACTGCGCGCGGGAGCTTCTCCATCAACTCGGATTCCGGAAGCGCGTGGCCTACCGCAAGCGGCGCGAGCACTGGCAGGTGGGTGAGACGATCGTCGCGCTCGACCGCCTCGCGTTCGGGGATTATCTGGAGATTGAGGGCGGCGAACAGGAGATCATGTCGACACTCGCCCTGCTCGGCTTGAGCAACCGGCCACACATCGACGCCGGCTATTCGCGTCTTGCGCGCGACCGTTCGGACGCAGTCCGCGCGCTTCCGACGGGAGCCCGAGCAGGGTGAGTGCCTCTAGCTAGACGCGTGTGGGGCGTCTTCACTCAGACCGGCGAGGGACTCGGCGCACTTGGCGACGAGCTCTGTCAAGGCGCCGCCTGCCATCGAGGGCCAAAATCGGTCAAAGCCGCCGCGTGACGCCGCGAGCAAAGAGCGCTGCTGTTCGATATAGGGTTCCACACGGTCGTTCGGGCCTGCTGTCGTCGTTTGGAACGTGTCCAGCAGCTCGATCGCTACGTGGGCGTCGTGCACGGCTCCCAGCGCGTCCTGCAGGTCCCTGAGCAAGGCGATTGCGCTCTTTCCTGAGGTTCCGAGCACGTCCTCGAACGATTCGACGGCGTAGCGCAACCGCTTGCCCGCGATGCGGAGCCGATGCAGCTGTGCCAGTGAGGCTTCGGCGACGAATGGGACGTACGCATGCACCGCCCCATAGCGTCTCCAGATCTCTGCTGGCATGACATCGCAGACAAGATGGGCCGTGACCCCGGCATCGTCGCCGTCCTGAGTGCCGGCAGAACGGGCCAACGGCTCCGGGGTCGCGGCCGTCCCGTACCACTCCAGGAACCGCTCGAAGCGGTGCTTAAAGCGGCTGAACCCGGGTTCATCCAAATAGTCAAGCAGCCGGACCCGCGCCACTGCGTGCTCGGCCTCCCAGCGCGTCAGTAAACCCGCGAGATCCGCGGTTGGGAGCCGCAGCGCGGCCGCCCGAGCATTCTGAACAAGAACCTCGCCGTCTCGCACCGCTCCGAGCCGACCACCCAGCCGGCGAAGCCCCCGCTTAAGGCCGCGTAGCTCCTGTCTCTCGTACCACGGCGCGAACAGCGCGAAGGCAACCCGCAGGCGCCGCACCGCCACGCGCATATCATGCACGGCCTCGGTGTTCTCCGCGTGGCGTACGTCGCGCAGGCGTCTATCGACCTCCTGCCAGTAGCCGGACATTACGATGGCGCCCGCGAGCGGCATTGGATCGGTTCCGTGCAACACTCGAGCACCTCATAACGGTGCTGGGAACTTACCTACTGGAAAAGTGGCAATCTATCGTGAGGGCGCCCCGGACACGACCCGCATTCGCACCGCAATGCTTTCGCGCCGGAGCATAGCCGCAAGCTCTCGGGTCCAGCATTGCATACAGAGGCCACTGTCATTCGCCTTCGAGGCCGGCGCCGCTTGACATAGCGGACATTGCCTCATGGACGTGTTCATATCCAGACTCCGGCGGAACAGAGAGCACGGGCGCGACCGTGGCCTCTCGCTCTATCCGCGTTCGGGCACAACGCTCGGTTGTTCCCTTACAGTGTGAGCCGGGAAGGTTAACGTACGGTTAATAGGCGAGGGGCGCGGATTAAGTGCGGGACTCGGCTGCCTGCGGCGCCGGCACGGTGCTGAGATTAGGCGCCGCTTGGACCCATGTGCGGACGGCGGATGAGGCTTATGCCAAGCCAGCGGCGGCGCGGGCGAGTCGGGGGCCGGCGCCTCCAGATAGACTCGATATTCTCTACGCTGAAGGTGTAGCCACGCACGACCACCTCACCGCCGAGCTTCGCCGGCTGCACCTGTCCGATGAGATCGTGCGTAGCGCGACAGGCGACGCACCGCATGCGGATGTGGCAGGCCTCGCCCAGGAACGGTCGCACCTCTTCGTATGTCATGCCCGTACCCTTGCGCCGGGTAGTCGTTTCCATCGCCACCAATTAGTGCTCCTGCCGGCGCACTGCCAGCTCATCCACCCAGGACAACTGCGCGCCTACCCATCCAGCGTCCACCACGGCGGTTAAATCCACATGAACGCCGGATTACGCCGGCGTAAAAACTCACGGCGACCTGTGAGTGCGGGTCAGTGGCCGAGGACGGGGTCCCCTCTCCCGGGGGAGAGGGCGAGGGTGAGGGCGCAGTCATGGAGCACTCAAACGCCCGAGACGAGCGCACCAGCTCCCGGGCGCGGGCGGGTTTGAAACCCGCCCCTACGGAGCGGAATGTTGCGGTGCCGCCGAGAGTGGTAGCGAGATAGTGAACGTCGAGCCGCCGCCGAGGGTACTCTGCGCCTCCACGCTTCCGTCATGAACGCGGACCACATGTTTCACAATCGCGAGCCCCAGACCGGTGCCACGCGCGCTTCGGGCGCGGTCGCCGACGTAAAAGCGCTCGAAGATGCGCGGTAGGTCGGCTGCATCGATGCCGCTGCCAGTATCCGCCACCGCAATTCGCAGCTCGGCCCCGACGGCGTGCGCCGAAACGGCCACCCGGCCGCCGGACGGCGTGAACTTGATCGCGTTGTGCACCAGGTTCCCCACGGCCTGACCAAGCTGCGCAGCGTTAGCCCGAATGGTTGGGAGTGACCCTGCCTCCAGTCCCAGGCCGACTCCGGCGCGCTCGGCCTGGGGGCGGTACCGCTCCAGGCAGGCGGCGAGGATCTCGCGGGGCCTAACCTGCACCATCTCGAGGGCCGTAGCCGATTCAATCCGCGCAAGCTGGAGCAGTTCTTCAACGAGCTGGACCAGGCGATCAACCTCACCGTCCACCTGACCCAGAAACAGCTTCGCGGTCTCCTTCTCCTCCAGCGCCCCGTCCCGCAGCGTCTCGACGACCGCCTTGATACCGGCAAGCGGCGTGCGGAGCTCGTGCGAGACATTTGCCACGAAGTCGCGCCGAGTCGTCTCGGCCCTACGCACCTCCGTTATGTCATGCAGTACGACCAGGACCGACCAGTCCCCGCCGCCGGCGATCGCGCTGGCTGTCGCCTGAACCCAGGTGTCGCGATGGTCGATATAGACTTGGGCGGTCCCACTTCGCTCGACTGCTGCGTTGTGGGCGGAGCGGCCCGGCAGGGCGCTGCGGAGCAGGCTCGTGACCGTCGGGTCGCGGGCCACCTCGGCGAAGGATCGTCCCTCCACACTCCCATAGAGCGCAATGGCAGCCGGGTTCAGGTAGCGGACTGCTCCCCCCGCGTCGAGCGCGACGATGGCGTCCCGGCTCGAGGCCAGTAGGGCTTCGAGACTGGAGCGCGCCTGGTGGAGCCGCTGCATGGTCTGCCGCAAGCTGCCCGCCATGTCATTGAATGCCGCAACCAGATCCTCGACCTCAGAAGCACCGCCACCGGCAACCGCTCCAGTGAAGGACCCTCCGGCGAGACCAGCAAAGGCCCTGCGGAGGCGTTCCAAGGGCTGGGTCACCTCGCGTGCGATGGCCCATTCCAGCACCATCGAAGCGACCAGCGCGGCGGCAGCGAGGAGCGCCACAAACAGTCCCACGTTGGTGCCCAGGCGCGCACCGGCATACGCTGCTGCCGCAGCCGCAGGGGGGACGAGCACCAGGTACGCGAGAGCCAGACGAACGCGGAGGGTCGCCATGGGAGCAGGGCGGCTCAGCAGGTGGCGCCATCGAAGATATAGCCGGCGCCTCGGGAGGTCCGGAGGTAGACCGGACGCGCCGGCTCGTCTTCGATCTTCTCTCTCAGCCAGTGAACATGGACGTCAACGGTTCGGCTGCCACCGCCGAAGTCGTATCCCCAGACCCGCTCGAGGAGCTGGTCACGCGAGAAGACCCTGCGCGGATTGCGCGCGAAGAACAGCAACAGCTCGTACTCCTTTGGCTTGAGTGCGAGCAGCTCACCTCCGCGCCGGACCTCACGCCGCGCTGGGTCTATCTGCAGGCCGCCAAACTCAATCGCACGGAGCTCGTTCGCGTCGGGTCGCATCTGCGCCCGCCGCAGCGCCGCGTGGACCCGCGCCATCAACTCGCGCATACTGAACGGCTTGGTGACGTAGTCGTCGGCGCCTACCTCGAGCCCGACGACCCTATCCACCTCTTCGACACGCGCGGTCATCATGATGATTGGGACGGTCGAATCGCTCCGGATTCGCCGACAGACCTCCATTCCGTCGATGCCCGGCAGCATGAGATCGAGCACCACAAGCGAGGGGTGCTCGCGCGCGGCGAGCTCGAGCGCGCGGGCGCCATCGCCTGCGAGCAGACACGTATAGCCGTTACGCTCCAGGTTGTAGCGGAGGGCGGACGCAAGTGTGGTGTCATCCTCGACGACCAAAATCGACTCGGTCAAAAGCGTCTCCGTGAGGTCACGCGTGAGTTGATGGCTCTCATCCATTGTTACACGAGGGAACTATTCGACTTATGACAGCGTCGTATCATCCAAATCTGATCACCGTCATGACGGAAGGAGCAAGGCATGGCCGGATGGATTGCGCTCAAGACTTCCGGTCTCGCTGCGGCGGCCGCGCTTGTGTTCAGTGGCTCCGCAGCCTGCGGCAGTCCGAAGTCACAGGCGGTGTTCACCGACCGCGGCCAATCCGGCACTGCCATCGCCGCTCCGACGCTGGGTGCTCCGTCGCTGGGTGCCCCGTCGCTGGGTGCCCCGTCGCTGGTGCCTCCTTCGCTGGGAGTGACGTCCAACGCGGCCGCGGCGTCCGGAAACAGCCCCGCTCCCCCACCTGTAACAGGCGGGGGATCATCGGCGGCCAGCGAGGCCGTGCCGGGCCTGGATCAGAAGATCGTGCGCACCGCCTCTGTGGGTCTCGTCGCCGAAGATCCTGAGGCGGCTGTGGGCGGCATAAGCAGTATCGCGGGCAGCCTCGGGGGCTACGTCGCACAGTCCAACCTGAGCCGCTCAGAGAACAGACTGCGTGGCACCATAACCATCCGCGTTCCGGTCGAGGGCTTTGACACAGCGATGGTAGAGATCAAGCGTCTGGGCGTTCGGGTCGATAAGGAGAGCGTCGCTGGGCAGGATGTGACGCAGGAATACGCCGACTCCCAGGCACGGGTGAGGAACCTTGAGGCGACTGAGGAGCAGCTACGCCTTCTGCTCAGTACCGTCCGCGAGAACACGAACCGGACGGAGGACATCCTCACGGTCTACCGCGAATTGACCAACATCCAAGGGCAGATCGAGCAGGCGAAGGGCAGAATCCAGTATTTGGACAAGGTGAGCGCGCTGGCCAGCTTGACCATCGAAGTTGCTCCCGTAGAGGTTGTTGCCAAGGAAGCCCCTTCCAACGTTCGCCCGGGCTGGAGCCCGGTGACGACCCTGCGCAATGCCACGGGCACGCTCGGCCATGCCGCGCAGGCGATACTCGACGTGGCTATATGGGTGGTCGTTGTGGTCGTACCGGTCGCGCTGATCCTGCTCGTGTCCATCGCGCTTGCATACGTCGCGGGCCGCCGCGGGCTCGCTATCCTCGGACGCCGTCCTGCCGCATGATGACGCGCGCGCCCCGACGGGCAATCGCTTCTTGACGGTTTCGAGGCAGCGCCGCTAAACTCAACGTCTGGACGCTGCTGAGGAGTGTAGCTCAGTTTGGTAGAGCAGCGGTCTCCAAAACCGCCGGTCGGGGGTTCGAGTCCCTCCACTCCTGTCCGCCGGCGAGATGCGGTGTCCGGTCGCTGTTGGGCTGGCGGTGCTCAGGCCGAGGTGGTGGAATAGGCAGACACGCCATCTTGAGGGGGTGGTGCCCTTTTGGGCGTAGGAGTTCAAATCTCCTCCTCGGCACCTTTCCTGTCGGTCTGAGGCGAGGCTAAAGCGGGTGGATAGCTAGCGGAAGTGGCGCAGCGGTAGCGCGTCTCCTTGCCAAGGAGAAGGTCGCGAGTTCGAATCTCGTCTTCCGCTCCAGCGTCAAAACTGCACATGGCCCGACATCTGATGGACACGCCAGCCGTGGGCCAGGCTCGGCGCTTGTTACCGGCGCGTGAGCCGCGTCGCCGAGGAAAACAACCGCCGTCTGTTGCGCGCCCGGGACGCGATGGACAGAACCTACGGGCAGCCGCTCGACGTCGCCGCGCTCGCGCGGATCGCCTGCGTCTCCGAGTCGCACTTTATCCGCACGTTCCGCGCGACCTTCGGCGAGACGCCCCACCGATACCTGCAGCGCCGTCGGGTCGAGCGCTCGATGTGGCTGCTGCGCGAGACCGAACGCAGCGTCACCGAGATCTGCCTAGACGTCGGCTTCACGAGCCTGGGCACGTTCAGCCGCACGTTCCGGGAGATCGTGGGCCAGTCGCCGATCGCCTACCGCCGCCGCACCACGCCCGTGTCGGGCGCTGTGCCCACCTGCTTCACCATGGCCTGGGCGCGACCGAGCAGTTTCGGAGAAGCCGGCCGGCCGAATCCCCGATAAGATCGGCGCATGAAGAACTTCAACGCAATCACCCACGCGCACGTCTGGATCCTCGATCACCAGGAGGCTCTCGACTTCTACGTCGGGAAGCTCGGTCTGGAGGTCAAGGCCGATTACACCCAGGGGGGCTTCCGCTGGCTGACCGTCGGCGTCGAGGGCGAGGCGGTCCCCGAGATCATGCTGGACGTCCCCGGGCCGCCGGTGATGGACGAGAAGACCGCCGAGCAAGTCCGCGAACTCGTCACCAAGGGCGCGACCGGCGTGGTCATGGTGCTCAGGACCGACGACTGCTTCGCCACGTACGAGCGTCTCCGCGCCAAGGGGGTGGAGTTCACCCAGGAGGCGACCGACCACGGCTACGGCATCGACTGCGGCCTGCGCGACCCGTTCGGCAACCAGATCCGCATCCTGCAGCCGAAGGCCTGGCAAGGATAAATATGAAAACAATTACTTGTAGGCAGATGGGTGGACCATGCGATGCCCCATTCCATGGAAATACGGCTGATGAGGTTATAAAAGCCATAGATAGGCACTTAAGAGAAATGGTCGCAGGGGGTGATGAAACGCACGAAAGCGCACGAAAGAGCATGCAGAGTAGGTGGAAAAATCCCATATCGGGAATGGGGTGGTATATGAAAACAAAGAAGGCCTTTGCTGCTCTTCCCGAAGACTGATCGGCTTCGTTGGCAACCAGATCCGCATCCTCCAGCCGGCGGCCCAGCAGGGCTAGAGCGCAGGCCCCGTAATCCGTACATCCCGTTTTCCGCCAAGCTCGCCCTGCCGGCGCGCCCCCCGAGCTCGTCGAGGTGCGCTGGCGCGCGGTTCCCGCGCCCGGGTCGATTAGGGGGCCGGCGCTCCAGGGCGGGAACGCAGGAGCGGAGACGCGCCAGAATGCCGGAGCAATGGCCTCCGTCACGTGAGGTGGTACAGACGATGGGAGCAGGTCAGGCGTCTGAGTTGGAGGAAGTTGTTCATGAATGCTACGCAGTTGCCCTTCCTGGTAGAAGGAATTCTGGTTTTAGCGACTATAATCCTCGGAATTCTTCTTGGCAGGGCAGCAAAACCTTACGGTAGGGTGAAACTGGTCATCCACCTGTTCTTATTTGTATGGCTTACCGTAGGTGTTGGCTTTATATCGTACGGGCTGTTAACAATTAACGTAATGAAGCTAATTTCGATATCGGTTGCTATCATGAGTTTGATGATTCTGACTCAACTGATTACTGGAATAATTATGTTGGCTTCTAAGAAAGTGGGAAAGACCCTTCCAATGATCCACGTATCATCGGCAATCTTGCTGGTGTTGTCTGATATCTCTGCCTTCATCATCGCAGGGGTTCGTTCATAAGGATGGCCTACCCCGACTACGGTTCGATCATCATCCACGGCGCGCGCGTGAACAACCTCAAGGACATCAGTCTCGAGATCCCGAAGCGCCGGCTGACGGTGTTCACCGGCGTCTCCGGCTCGGGCAAGAGCTCGCTGGTGTTCGATACGATCGCCGCTGAGTCGCAGCGGCTGATCAACGAGACCTACAGCGCCTTCGTGCAGGGCTTCATGCCGACGCTGGCGCGGCCGGAGGTCGACCTACTTGAGGGGCTGACAACGGCGATCATCGTCGACCAGGAGCGGATGGGCGCCAACGCCCGCTCCACCGTCGGCACCGCCACCGACGCCAACGCAATGCTGCGCATCGTCTTCAGCCGGCTCGGGCAGCCGCACATCGGCTCTCCCCAGGCGTTCTCCTTCAATGTCGCCTCGGCCCACGGTGCCGGAGCGATCACCGTCGAGCGTGGGGCCAGCAAGGCGGTGAGACAGAGCTTCTCCATCACCGGAGGCATGTGTCCGCGTTGCGAGGGCATGGGCACTGTGAGCGACATCGACCTGACCCAGCTCTACGACGACTCCAAGTCTCTCGCCGAGGGCGCGATCACCATCCCCGGCTACAAGGTGGACGCCTGGTGGACAGTGGGGATCTTCACCGCGTCGGGCTTCCTCGACCCGAACAAGCCGATCCGCGACTACACCAAGAAGGAGCTTCACGACTTCCTTTACAAGGAGCCGGTCAAGGTAAAGGTCAACGGCGTCAACCTCACCTACGAGGGGCTGATCCCCAAGATCCAGAAGTCGTTTCTCTCCAAGGACGTCGACGCGCTGCAGCCGCATATCCGGGCGTTCGTGGAGCGGGCGGCGACGTTCACGGCCTGCCCTGAGTGCCGCGGCACCCGGCTCAGCGAGGCGGCTCGATCGTCGAAGATCAAGGGGATCAACATCGCCGATGTCTGCGCGATGCAGATCAGCGACCTGGCCGAATGGGTCCGCGGCGTCGGCGAGCCGTCTATGGCGCCGCTGCTCGCGTCGCTGCAACAGACGCTCGACTCGTTCGCGGAAATCGGGCTGGGCTACCTCTCGCTCGACCGGCCGTCGGGCACGCTGTCGGGCGGCGAGGCGCAGCGCGTTAAGATGATCCGCCACCTCGGCTCCTCGCTCACCGACGTCACCTACGTCTTCGACGAGCCGACCATCGGGCTGCACCCCCACGACATCCAGCGGATGAACGAGCTGCTGCTGCAGCTGCGGGACAAAGGCAACACAGTGCTCGTCGTGGAGCACAAGCCGGAGGCGATTGCGATCGCCGACCACGTCGTCGATCTCGGCCCCTGCGCCGGCACTGCCGGTGGCGAGGTGGTGTTCGAGGGCACCGTCGAGGGGCTGCGGGCCAGCGGCACGCTGACCGGACGGCACTTGGACGACCGGGCCACCTTGAAGCCGTCGGTGCGGACACCGTCGGGAGTGCTGGAGGTGCGCGGCGCCAGCGCCCACAACCTGCAGGACGTCGATATCGACATACCGCTCGGCGTGCTGGTGGTGGTGACCGGCGTGGCCGGGTCGGGAAAGAGCTCACTGATCCACGGCTCGGTGTCAGGCCGGGACGGAGTGGTGTCGGTCGACCAGACCCCGATCCGCGGCTCGCGACGGAGCAACCCGGCGACGTACACCGGACTGCTCGACCCGATCCGCAACGCGTTTGCGAAGGCCAACGGCGTGAAGCCGGCGCTGTTCAGCGCCAACTCCGAGGGCGCCTGCCCCAACTGCAACGGTACGGGCGTCATCTACACCGACCTGGCGATGATGGCTGGCGTCGCCACCACTTGCGAGGAGTGCGAGGGGAAGCGGTTCCAGGCATCGGTGCTGGATCACCACCTCGGCGGCCGCGACATCAGCGAGGTGCTCGCGATGTCGGTGACCGAGGCCGAGGAGTTCTTCGGCGCCGGCGAGGCGCGCACGCCGACCGCACACGCCATTCTCGACCGGCTCGCCGACGTCGGGCTCGGCTACCTCAGCCTCGGCCAGGCGCTCACTACGCTGTCCGGCGGCGAGCGGCAGCGGCTCAAGCTGGCCACCCACATGGCCGAAAAGGGCGGCGTCTACGTCCTCGACGAGCCGACCACCGGCCTCCACCTCGCCGACGTCGAGCAGCTGCTCGGCCTGCTCGACCGGCTCGTCGACTCCGGCAAGTCGGTCATCGCCATCTCGCACCACCAGGCGGTCATGGCGCACGCGGATTGGATCATCGACCTCGGCCCCGGCGCCGGCCACAACGGCGGCCGGATCATCTTCGAGGGCACACCCGCCGACCTCGTCACCGCCCGCTCCACTCTCACCGGCGAGCACCTCGCGGCCTACGTCGGCACCTGACCGAGGCTCTCGCCGACACAGTGAGCGTCATCTTAAGAGCTATCTGGCATCGCCTTCCGCGGTAAATATCACTCCGGTGGCCAGCAGCGCGGGGAACGACACCAGGCTCCCCCGCCACGGCTTGACGCCGGCCGCCGTGACGGACGCGCCGCCCAGGAGCACGAGCTCGCCGGCTCACCGCCCCGTTCGTCGAGCGCCGGCTGGGCACCCTGCCCGATTCAGAGGGATATTCATCGCTCGAGGAAGTCCAACACCTCTTTCACAAACTCTTCGTGATACTGAAATAGGCCGCCGTGTCCGGCGTCGCGATAGAGTTTGAGTTGGGCATTCGGTAGACGTCGAGCCAAGTCGACGGAATTACAGCTGGGGACCATTCTGTCGTCGTCACCGTTTACGACCAGGACCGGCTGTTGAATGCCCGACAAGTCGGACGGCTCCTGACGCCCCCAAGCATGGATAGCCTTGAGCTGCCTACGGAAAGCCGTGAGGGAAATCGATGTATCGCGATTGTCCGTAGGTGAAGATCGGCGTGGGAAATCGCTGCCACTTGAACGGTCATTCGACTGCAGTGGCTGCGAGGCGCGGCAGGTAGCGAGCAGGATAAAGGCCGCAGTAGGATTGCGGTGAGTCCGCCAGAGCGTAGTCAAAGGCAGGAGAAACGTCGAATGCCACAGCCAGTCGTGCACTTCGAAGTCATCGGTAGGGATCCCGCTCGGCTCCGCAAGTACTTCAGCGATCTGTTCGGCTGGGAATTCGACACCCCCTCACCAGTGGCGCGTGAGGTGTCAGAGCCGGGAAGCTACGGTTTCCTCGAGCTCCTCACCTCCGAGGATGGGACGGGCATTCGCGGCGGGGTCGGAGGCGGACCGGATTACGCAGCCCACGCTGTCTTCTATGTTGGCGTCTCGAATGTCGAAGCTGCGTTGCAGCGCGCCGAAGAGCTCGGAGGCACACGGGTGATGGGCCCAGCCGCATCACCGACTGGCCTCATGGTAGGTCATTTCTCCGATCCCGAAGGCACCCTGATCGGCGTCGCAGGCGTCGCCTAACGGCTGCCGCTCACTTTCCGTCCGCCTGGGGCGGACTCCCGGGCGGATGGAGAGCTAGCGGAAGTGGCGCAGCGGTAGCGCGTCTCCTTGCCAAGGAGAAGGTCGCGAGTTCGAATCTCGTCTTCCGCTCCACAATCAAGACCGGCCGGTGCGGCCGGTCTTCTGTTTACTCCCCTCGGCAGCACGAAATGTCCAAAGCAGCGCTTCCTGCACGGCGTCCTCCGCCTCACTGATTGATCCAGGCCGCGACCGGGCGCCTTCGAACTGCCCGACCAGGCGTTCGCGCTCCATCAGTCACATTTATGATCCTTCCCATAAATCGCGACCCTCGCTTCATCACCATCCGCCGTGGTGGGACGCTCACGGATTCAGACCATCACCTTCTCGCCTTGTGGGCGGCCGCGTGTGCGGAGCACGTCCTGCGCCTCTTCGAGTCGGCGAAGCCTTCGGACCCGCGGCCACGTCAAGCAGTTGAGCAGGCTCGGGCATGGGCGCGCGGCGAGATTACGATGTCCCAGGCCCGCGCGGCGGCTGGTGCGGCGAACGCGGCGGCCAGGGATCTGAGCGGAGCGGCGCGCCATGCCGCGTATGCGGCCGGTCAGGCGGCGGCGGTCGCGCACGTCGCCGCGCACGAGCTCGGCGCCGCAGCTTACGCGATCAAGGCCGCGCGCGCGGCTGCGCCTGAAGGCGAGGGCGAGAGTACCGGCCGGCTCGAATGCCGCTGGCAGCGCGACCAGCTGCCGGATGCGATTCGCGATCTTGTCTTGGACGATCAGCGGTTGCGAAACGACATCTGCTGGTCGGTATTCGACCGCTGATCGGCGACTGGCGTGTGCCAGCACACCGGGCGTATTTTCCAGCTAGTCGGCCTGCCGCTTTGGGTACCGGCACCGGCCGGCGCACTTTTCGCGTTCATCCCTGGGAAGCGGCCATGGCAGCGGTCCGTGCTCATCGCCATGTTGCTCGCCGCCACCCGTCCCCTCAGTGTGACCCACAGAATGCCATCCGGAAAGTCAGTCAGATGAGCGTATGCGAAGGCGGAAGCAAGTGAGCTCTTACGTCACATTTTCCCGTCGCGTTCCGTCATAGAATTGACGAGCCGGAAGGGCTCGTGACAAACCGCAAAGGAAAGACTCATGAAAATCAAGTTGACCAGCATCTACGTCGACGCCCAGGACAAGGCGCTGCGCTTCTACACCGACGTCCTGGGCTTCGTGAAAAAGACAGAGGTCTCCCAGGGACCCTATCGCTGGTTGACAGTGGCCTCAGCCGAGGAGCCCGACGGCACAGAGCTGCAGCTCGCCCTCAACGACAATCCGGCCGCGCAGGCCTACCACCAGTCCCTGAAGGCACAGGGCACCCCTGCCGCCAATTTTTACACCGACGACGTCCAGCGCGACCATGACCGCATCGGCGCGAAAGGCGTGACGTTCACCGTGCCGCCCACCAAGGCAGCGTGGGGAAATATGGCCGTGCTCGACGACACCTCCGGCAACCTGATCCAGCTGACCCAGCTGAGCTGGGGCGGCTAGAGTCCGAGTAAAATCGGCTCCTGTTTTCTGCTAAGACCAGTGGCTGTTCTCGGAGAAGTCGATGGATCAGGACGCCATCACTCGATATGTTGCCAACACGTTCAGCGGAGTCGAGGTCGTTGTCGCCTCACCCGAGGGAGGTGCCCCGGAAATCGCCTGGGGCGATACGTTCTTCATCTATGAAAAGTCGAAAAAACAGTTCCTGTTCGCCACGATTGTAACCAAGGATTACGGCGAGTATGACTGCGCTTCCAATCTGGACCGTCCGGGCGTGTATCGACTCAATATCGGCATCGGCAGGCAAACATACGAGGTGCTGTTCGGTCCGCAATCCACATCGCAACGCGCGGGGCAGGCGGATCCTGACTATGACTTCGCGGCCCTGGATCGGTTGTTGCCGCACCCCGTCTATGGGGCGATGTCCTGGGTCTCTGTGCTCAATCCCAGCGACTCGACGTTTCATTCTTTGGACCCGCTGCTCGCCGAAGCCTTTGAGTTAACCGCCAGGCGTAGCACAAAACAGCGCAGCTCCTCTCGCAGCCCGCTGGCCGCTTACGGCCGCAGGGGATAGCCCGATCGGAGCATTCTTTTGAGGCCCTCTCCTACAGATTATGGTAAGCACTTGTCGCAGAAAGCCCCCGTTGTCCGAGTAGAGTTCCTTGGGCCGGCCGGACCGAGGCGAAGAGGAGAAGACCTGGGAACCAGGACACGCCCTGTCACGTTCCCTGGGGGACTGAGGTAAGCCGATCGCAGAGCCCAAGTTCTTTTTGCTATCCAGGGGGTGAGCGCGATGCACCGTCGTATCCTTCTAATTGCGTCTACGCTTGTAGTGAGCCTAATCGTCACCCTGTCCCTAAAGTCTCCAGGGTCCGGGTTCAGCTGCCTGCCCCTGACATGCCTGGCGCGCTCAATTCAGTGGCGGCTTCCCTACCGCCGTCACCCACTCCCGCCGGCCTAATCCCAGCACTCACGCCGCGTCCGGGCAGTTCTATTCCCGGCCCTAACATCCCAACATTGACGAGCGCCGACCAAGCGAGGGCGAAGACGCTCTTCGACAACGACGCAAGGGCGCGTCAGATACTCGGCTCCCGGCCGTACACCGTGGTGCACATCGGTCCCTGGACAACGGTAAAGGATCATAAACAGCTTGGGGCGGTCATGCAAGTTTCGGTGACGGCCCCAATCACCGGCGCTTTCGACTGGCCGGGACGTGAATACGATGCAGCCGAGAGCTCCTTCCCGCCGTACAGGCAAGTCACGAATCATTACTCTGTGGCTGGCGCCAGCGACCTCCTAGTGTGGATCGATCTCGCCAACGGTAAGGTGGTCGGTATCCAGCCCGGCCCAGGCGCTCGGATCACATTGGCTCCGGGTTGTCAATAGCCGCCCGATGTGAGCCACCGATCGCCGCCTTGGTGTGTGCCAGAGATGCTGCGTGAGGGCGTCTTCAAAACGACCGTGGGGCTCTCCTAAAAACGGGTTTTTGAAGACGTCAGTAGAGCTGGTGTTTGGCGTCTCCCTCCTCCCTTCAACTGGCGTTGCAGCTCACCATCTTTCCTGAGCAGCGGCAAGCTCGGCGAGGACCACAGGC